>Ga0265297_10001720_pt1 | contig 48968 bp, 48 predicted proteins | sample Munlanlwell13791_FD_192502 | JGI IMG/M metagenome (GOLD analysis project Ga0265297, IMG submission 192502) | Leachate microbial communities from a municipal landfill in Southern Ontario, Canada - Leachate well 137-91 | ecosystem: Engineered > Solid waste > Landfill > Unclassified | place...
GAGATTTACCTTTTACTAGGTTCGAGAAAAACATCACATCAAGGCCCTCTTTGCGAATCGCAAACTTAAGGGGCTCCTCTTTAGGAAAGAGGTCTGTCACCTTGTACAAGGCGTTTGTCAGTTTGATGATGTTTTCCTCTGTCATAGCCCATATTATATTGCAAGGAATAAGAAAAGTCAAACCAAATTTTACCCCTACATTTAAACATTCTCGAGTATACTTTTGGTGATAAAAATAGTTTCGGAACAATTAACGGCTAAAGCTTTACTGATTATTGTCTTTTCGAATGCAACATATACTACTTTTTTCCCTGCAGATATGGCCGCTTGAATAGCTGGAAGAATATCGCTATCCGATGAAATTATATAAAAAGATTGGTATTTATTTTTTAATGCTCCCTTAACAATATCTGTTGCTATTCTAACGTCTACACCCTTCTCATGATAAAAATTACCTATTTTCATCATGAATCCTTTTTTAATAATAATTTTTTGCTTTCTTAAATTATTAAAAAGAGCCATTTGGCCATTATACATCTCTTTGGATTTTTGATTATTGCTTTCACGCTTTATTTCTCCCACGCAATATTCAATATCACAATCTTTATTATTGATTAATACTTCTGATAATTTACGATAATCAAAATTAGTCAAATGTATATTTGGTGCTAAATTTTTTGATTTATGGTAAAAATTACTACCATCAAAAATAACAAGAATTGAAGACATATTTTTTAAAAAACCTCCGGGTCTTTTTACAGAAGCCGGAGGGGGGTTAGCAATATATATTCCTTAATTAAATAATATCAAAGATATGTTATTTGTCAATACTTAAATAAAAACAGCTTAATTGATTAAAAAAGCTGTTATTTTTTGCTGGCATCGAAGAATAGATATTCTTTTCCGCCAACCTTAATTTTTTCGACTTTGGTTTCGTCGATTCTTACTGGACAATACCCGGCTGTAGGATAAGGAATGCCCTGTTCCAAAACACACATTCCCCTGGTTCCGCACCCCCGATCACTAACCGGCGGTCCACAGATAAATCTGCCGTCCTTGTTCCGATTAACAAACCGACAAAAAGGATACCTTACAATAGTTCTCTCCTCATCAATCCAGATGACAGGATGTTCTCCTTTGGCTCTTTTTTGCCGGAGAAATTTCATGATTGCCTTTTCTAAGGTTTTCGCCTTAATGATGCAGATTGCGTTAATAACGGGACAAAGTGGCAGCTTGAAATATGCCATTTTAATTCATTCGCCTCCCTCCAAAGAGTTTTTAATTTCAACAATCTTTGTTGTTTTTAAGACTGGACAGTTTTTCTCATCAAGAATAATCAGCTGGTCGCTATCACCTGTTTTCCAAGAAACACCGATGTATAGCGGTTCGTGATTAGATATTCCGAATGAGTTTTTCGTTTCAATTCTTTGAGCAACAACCATATCCCCCGAATCACTAATTCCGTAGAATGAGTTTTTCGTTTCTACAATTTTGTTAAAGTTCAAAAACAATCCTCCTTAATTTAAAATAAGAATAAATTGCAATCATTAGTATATAACAAAATCATGGGTTGTCAATAAAACAACCTAAAAATAACTGATATTTGTATTATTGAGGTGTATCTATTTTATAAACCCTCTGCGTGTCCGAGAAAAAAACATTGTTTTTCCCAATAGAAACAACCTCATTATAATATTTATTTGGCGAAATATAGAATAACCTATCTTCCATTTTTTCTGGCATATTATTAGAATCATATCCAAAAACACCACCAACGGTCTTAATAAAATAAATTCTATTTAATGGATCTGAAACCACAAAATTAACATCATTAATGGCCTTTTCCCATTTTGTATTCCCGGTAACAATATCTGCTACCCCTAAATACCAGACCATCGGATAAGACCCGGCTAATATCTTTGAATAATAAAACTCTTCTTCATTAAAACCTATTGGGCCACGACAATCATCCTTAAACCACAATACTTTAGATAAATTATTGTCTATGGCATATAAAACTGGGTATTCTTCCCCTGCGCTTACCTTTCTTCCATTGATTAAATCTAACAACACTACTGTTCCATCAAAAGAAACATTAACGCGGTTGATTATTGCCTTTATATCTATTGATCCAGAATATGTTTCTTCATATTTAGGAAAAAACTGCTGCATTATTGCCGTTCCATTACCATACTTCACAAGAAAATCGTTAATTGCAAAGTATATATTATTCGAATCATCAACAACTAATTCTGTAAAGGAATCTGGGTCAGCGCCTTTTAATATTTCTTGATTATTATATAGTTCTGTCTCTATTCCATTCTTATCAACCGAAATTAAAACAGGACCGCTTGTCTTGGTAGCTAAAAAATAAATATTCTCTTCCGAATCAATTATTATTGATTTAGTAAATACCCTTGTATAATTCTTTTGCCATATAATTTTACCAGAAGGACTATACGCATAAATGAAGTGTTCACTTGAAAAATATATTGTCCCATCTTTGCTTAATGAAGGATAATATCCACACGCTTCAGAACAATGAATGCTCCATTTATTTTGGGAAGAATTGTAAGCATAAAAATCATATGATTTATTATTGCCTCCCCCAAAATATATTGTTCCGTTTTCATCAATAACTGAAGTTGAAGTAAAATCATTATTAAAAGGAAAATCTTGGTTTCCTTCAATTAAGACATCTGCCGTAAAAGATGTTCCTACTGGTCCGTTAAATTGACTATGACCGCTTCTTTTAAAATCATAATAAGGAGCTCTTTTTTGATGATTAGCCTCATCTATTACAAAAGAAGCCTCTTCTGATAAGGGAGAAATATTTTTCTCTGGGTCCCTAGCTACAATTTTAAAATAATATTTCGAATCATAGAAAAGATCTTTAATGGTAGCGGTTCTTTTATTGTTTTCCCCTGAGATAACCTCTATATCGGTATATTCCTCAATATCAGCAAGATTATCATCGTCTATTTGATTATTATGAGAATAATATATTTTATAATCAAGGTCTTCAAAAACAGTATCCTCATCAAAAGGAGCTGTCCATGATAATATTACTGAATTTTTTTGTTCCTCATTAGCTAACGTAGTTAAATCCTGTATTTTTTCGGGAATTCTAGGAACATAATTTCTTAGGCTTGGAACTTCAAACTGAAGATCGTTTATATTATTGTCAGTATCTCTATATTTTCCGTTAGACCATTTCCTTCCAACAACATTACTAATTTTATCTTCTTCGGGGATAAGGAATGATTCACCCTCTTTAACGATTGGAAAGGTATCGACATCTCTCCAAGAAACCGTATCTATCTTTAAAGTAAGGGTTTGCGCTATTTTTTCTTCACTGGTCGGCTCAATCAGTTCTTCGCCTTCTTTAACTTCAACTTTCACGTATTTAGGATTACCAGAAAACAAAGAAAGAGAACCGGCTAAATTTCCTATTTGTCCCAATTCATAATACTTATCTTCCATAGATTTAACCTTCCAATCAGCCTCATTTTCCAACATTGGATCACCGCTATCTCCAAATATATCTATAATATAATAAGAGTTTGGATTTATAACTGACCCGATGGGAAATTTCCAATTACGATAAGGATCATACCATTCGGACGTCGGAGAATAATAAGAAAGATAAAAACAATTTTCTTCATTTGGACACATTTCTATTGGATTATCTGTTTGGTTGTATATTTCTACATATTCAGTTTCTCCAATTTCCCCTGTTTGGACTTCAGTTATTAAGAGATGACTACTATTATCATTTAATGGTTCTTCCTCTTCAGGTACTTCTTCTTGGTCTTCATTAATTACTTTAATGCTATTTTCAGCCTTCGGTGTTCCCCATAGTCCACTTAAATTATCAGCTAATTCTGAAAAATAAGTATGCCAACCATTTAAATCATTGTCTCTTTCCATTGTTTTTCTTGATTCATTATCTCCAGCTGGCCAACTCGGGATAGCTGAAACTTCATCCATTAATTGACAATCTGAATTAAATAATCTTAATGATTCATTATCGTTTGATAATCTCCCGGTATAATCTTTATTCATTTGAACATTGGGAACGGCATCATTATCGGTTCTTTCTAGAAGATAAAATTCCTGAGGATTAATAATAGTAGAAGCATTGAAAACAATTTTAATATCTTCTGAATCTAAAAGTTGCCAATTAGATAAATCGACTGGTTCATCAGAAATATTTTTAAGCTCAATCCACTCGTCATTAGCGCTGTTTTCGCTTCCCATCCAGGCTATTTCGTTAATAATAACTTTACCGATATTAGGAAAAGGCAGATTTACTTGAGAGCAATATGTAACTTCTGGAATAGTTCCTCCGCCAGAAATTATCGGAGAAGACGATCCACCCGCTGAAGAAGCAACAATAACCGCCGCTTCTAGCCCTATATTGCTATTGTTTTCTTTTGGTGTTCCCCAAATATTATTATTCTTCCCCTCAGAGTAGGTATGCCAATTATTTAAATCATTATTTCTTTCCATTGTTTTTCTAGTAGAACTATCTCCAGCTGGCCATTTAGGATTACTAGAAACAAAATCTCTTAATAAGCATTCTTTATTAAAAAGATATAGCTCCTCTTCAGAATTAGATAATGATCCTTTATAAATTAAATCTGCCTTTTTTGATGGAAGTGAATCATCATTTGTTCTTTCAAGTAGTAAAAAACCGTTCATAGGAACGATTAAGTCTTCAAAAACAATATTTATCTGATCCTCCTTATCTCTTAATGTCCACCCTTTTAAATTAATATCGGAAGTAGAAACATTCTTTAATTCAATCCACTCATCATTAGCGCTATTTTCACTTCCCATCCAGGCTATTTCATTGATAATTATATCATATGAAGAAATATATTGAGATAATTTTGAACAGATTATGGGAGGTTCTTGTTTCTTTTCCTTGTCTTCGACTTCTTTCTTTTCTTCTTTAATGGTTATTTTTTCTTCATTATTCACTATCTCCTCACTATTAACAACCTTTTTCTTTTCTTCTTTTATCGGATAATCTTCTTCTAAACTGTTTCCCGAATTAATCTTTTGAATCTCTTCGTCTATAGCTTCTTGATTGGTATTATCTTTAAAGATATATTCTGTTAAGTCATTCGTACTGCCATTGAAAAAACTAAAAATTCCCGAAAAACTATTAATTGTGTCTTTAATAGGATTAATTATATATTTTTCCTGCCAAGTACGAGGCTTTAGTCCAAAATCAGGAACCGTTTCTGGAAAAATTGTCTTAATGGCTGTATTTTTATCTTCCCAATAATACGAACCAAATAACCCATCTTTCATTATTCCATTAATCTCAATAATAAAAGGTGAAAGATTCTCTCCATATTTAAGACTATTAGCAAAACCAGAGGTCAAACCTATGGAGCCCCTACTTGTCGGTGGAATAAAATTTTTTGGAGAATATATTCTAGCAACAACCATACCCCTATTGTCATCAATTCGTTTATACATAATTATGTATTGTAACGGATTATCAACATTTCCAAATTCAGTTTTATATTTCATTTCCATTGCCCCAAAAGAAACCTTAATTTGATTTTTGAAAAAATAATCCTTAAGATAATTGACTGCCACATCAACCGTCCCTTTTTCTATTTTTCCTATCATACCAGAAGTATCTTCTGTTCCGATAAGCCTAACCATATCCAATGATTCTTTTGTAATATTAAAAGAAACATCTAAGGGAAGATCTCTAAAAAAATAATTGAACATATCTAGAGTAGAAATATGTTTCAATAAACACAACGCTGTCTCTTCTTTGGGGTTTGAATAACCATTACTCTTTAATGACGTCCATTTGTTATATAAAATATCTGGAAAATTTTCTAATATTTTCCTACTTTCAAATTCAGATAAAATTTGATAACTATCTTCCCCACTAAAATTAAAAAAATTAAAATCGACAGCAAAAACTTTTTGAGGTATTACCAAAAAAGACAATAATAATATTATTAATGTCGCGCTACCTAGTAAATTATAAAGTTTCATTTTTTAATAGTAACTGTTGTTAAAAAATTATTAAATTCTTGAAGACACACATCTTTGTCTTCACCAAAAATATATGTTCCTAAAATGTATATTAAATTTTCCTTAGGTATAGCTACGTATATAAAATTACCACTATTACCTAAATCGTCTACTAAAAGATCACTTTTTATGCCCTTTATTCCGGATATCTCTACTACCTCTAAATTCCTTTTATTGTAATTATTCCTTTCATTTAAATAATCTTGATTATTTATCATTAATTTTAAATCTCCATATTCTGGATCAAAATCATTATTATTTTTTAATATCTCAGAAATAACTTCTATCCAACACCCATTTTGAGGTATAAAAAATGAATTCTCATTAAGAGGAACAAAATCAAGACTGTGCATAGCCGTTCCCTCATTATAATTCTCTGTCTCCCATCCATTAGGAACACCGAACATAAGGCCTATTTCCTTATTTTCTATATATTTCCTACCATCAATTTCTGTTTCTAAAACATTTTTAAAGGAAACTATACCTAATTTTGAGTCTGCCCATTTATTATACAAAATATAACCAGCGATAATTATACTCAAAACTAAAACTGATAAAATTATAATTTTACAATTTTTATTCATTTTATTTAATTATTAACTTTTCCTATTAATTCAACAAAAGAACTATTTTAAAAAAGAACTAATAAAGAACTTATTAACCTTTAAAAAATAAAAAGAGACTATTGTTGTCCCTTTTTCAAAAAATCGCTACCCATTCCGACTAATTTACCGCCTGCCCACAACATAAAGGAGGCAAAGGTAATCCAAGACGTCATATTTAATAATTGTGTTACTGTATTCTCCGGAATCATCTGGCTTATCTGGTCTTTTACAATATTCCCTATCTGGTCCTGGATTCCGGTTCCCGTCGTCCCGTTAGTTGCCGTAGTCGTTTCATTGTTAATAAATACTTTCGGAAATTCTTGTTGTGCTGAAAAATAGTAATAAGAGGTAGTAATATCCCAAAAAACCACAAACAAGCCAATGATTATTAAAATCCATGCAAGAAATTGTCTAACGGTAAACTCCATAAAATAATTTATATTAAAAAAATTTCTTATCTTTTTTAATTTCAATCCCAGCCGAATTTAAAATACTTTTAATTGTTCCTATTGGAAGATTTTTAGAATGATATGGAACAATTGTCCTTCTTTTTGTTTCGTTATTGTAAAAAACATAATGACCGCCCGTTGCATGATCTATATAAAAATTATTACTCTGCAATAATTTTATCAACTCTTTCGAGGTGAAACGAGGAATTTTAGGCATAAGCAATTTCTAATGTAGCAAATAAATTATCTTTATCGCTAAGAATACTTCCTCCATGTTTTTTAACACTCGCTAAATAAGCGCTAATTGCGTCATAAGCCATTTCTTTAGCTTCTTTTAAATTTTTTCCATAAGTAATACAACCAGGTAAAGCTGGAACAACAACGGTAAAGCCACCCTCTGGCTCAGGCCTTAAGATAATATTATAATGAAGGGTTTTCTTTTTCATATTTTATTAAATATTAACATTGCCCTAAATGCTTGTCAAACATAAAGTTATAAACCGGCAAAAGACTTAATCTTTGAAACAGGAATGATGTTTACAAAATTATTAACATCCTTGTATCCTATTCCCAAAACTTCGCCCTTGATATTAAAAACGGGAGCCCCGTTAACTGTTTCATTTTCAATAATATTAGTTTTGACTAAATCATCATTGAAACCCTTAACAATCCCTTCGTTCACGCTGTTAGATAAGATAAAAACCCTTTCCCCTATTTCTAATTTAGAAAAATCAAAAAATCCTTTGGTTTGAAGATTATTTTTATCAATCTTAATCAAAGCCAGATTATTTCCAATATCTCTCTTTAAGACCTGATAAAAAATATTTTCTTCGCCCTTGATTGAAATATTAGCCTTTGAGTCCTGGGGAATATTTTCCGCTAACGTAACAACTAGCCCATCAGCGGTTAAAACCATCCCGAAACCATTAATCTCTGTTTTGTTATAATTAGTCTTCAAAACAACCACCGAATCTTTAACATTCTTAATAATGCCTGTCAAAGCTGTATTTTCTTCAATATATATCTTCTCTTCTTTATTAACTACTTGGATAAAAGATGATTGATTTTTGAAAATAAAAAGCCAGGTGATTGTTCCACCCAAAACACCCAAAAGAACAACGATAATTGCTTTAACAAAATTATTTATTGGCATTAACTTTCGCTAAGGGCTTTTTAATCTTTCTATTAGATATTGTTTTCAAAATAATATCGTCTTTATCGGCATCAATTGAAATGGTATCTCCGTCCTTTATCTCATCAGTCACGATTTTTAAAGCCATCGGATTCAAAATCAATTTCTGAATTATCCTCTTTAACGGACGGGCTCCCAAGTTAGGATCAAATCCTTGTCTGGCTAATGACTGCTTAGCTTTTTCTGAAACAACAATCTTAATGTCTTTCTTACCCAATCTCTTTTGAACCTTATTTAATTCCAAATCAACAATCTGTTTGATTTCTTCAGCTCCCAAATAATCAAAAATGACTATCTCATCAACTCTGTTGATAAACTCAGGTTTGAATTTTTCTTTCAATGCTCCCTGAACTTTGTCTTTCAATCCTTCTTTCTGGCTTAATTTTCCGTTATCGACAAAACCCAAAGGTGCTTCTTTGGCAATAATATCCGAACCAATATTCGAAGTCATGATTAAAATAGTATTTTTAAAAGAAACCATTCTGCCCTTGGAATCGGTTAATCTTCCGTCTTCCAAAACCTGAAGCAAAATATTAAATACTTCGGGATGAGCTTTTTCAATTTCATCTAAAAGAATAACACTGTATGGCCTTCTTCTCACTTTTTCGGTCAACTGACCTCCCTCATCATAACCGACATATCCAGGAGGACTACCAATCATTTTTGACACATCAAATTTTTCCATGTATTCGGACATGTCAACTCTAATCATCGCATTCTCATCATTAAATAAGAACTCGGCTAAAGCCTTGGCGGTTTCTGTTTTTCCAACTCCGGTCGGTCCCAAGAACATGAAAGAGCCCAGTGGTCTTGATTCCTCGGAGATACCGGCCCTAGAACGCCTAATTGCGTTAGAAACGGCCTTAATCGCTTCTTCTTGGTCAATAATCCTCTTACCCAATTCACCTTCCATATTCTCCAATTTAAAGGCCTCTGATTCCATTAATCTGGTTACAGGAATTCCCGTCCAACGCGAAACAACCCGGCTTATCTCTTCCGGTCCGATCTCCTGTTTTAAAATAGGATTTTGTTTCTGCAATCTGACGATTTTATTTTCTTGCTTCTTTAATTTAGCAAACAAGTCGGGTAAGGTTCCGTATTTAATCTCCGCCACTTTCTGCAAATCTCCTTCTTTTAATAATTTCTCCAGTTGATATTTTTCTTTTTCGATTCCCTCTTTCAAACTCTTAATATTCGAAATAGTTTCTTTTTCGGTTTTCCAGCGGGCAGAAAAAGCATTGGCTTTTTCAGAAAGCTCTGCCAATTCACGGCTGATAACTTTTTCTCTTCTCTCAATATGCTCTCTCTCTTTATTATTAACGTTCAAAATTTCCTTCTTCAAAGCCTCTCTTTCAATTTCCAATTTTTGAATTTCTTTTCTTAAATCTTCCAGTTCAATCGGATTAGATTCAATCTCCAATCTCAAAGCCGAAGCAGCCTCATCCATTAAATCAACGGCTTTGTCCGGCAAAAATCTGTCGGTAATATATCTGGCTGACAATTCAGCGGCTGAAATCAAGGCCGAATCTTTAATTTTCAATCCGTGATGTAATTCATATTTCTCTTTGATTCCGCGCAAGATCGAGATCGTATCTTCTATGCTCGGTTCGGTAACAAAAATCGGCTGAAACCTTCTTTCCAAAGCGGCATCACTTTCAATATATTTATGATATTCCTTTAATGTTGTTGCTCCGATCGCCCTCAATTCTCCTCTTGATAGAGCGGGCTTTAAAAGATTGGAAGCATCAATCGCACCCTCGGCCGAACCGGCTCCGATTAAAGTATGTAATTCATCGATAAATAATAAATATTTCCCCTCTCCCTTTTTAATTTCTTTCAAAAGCATCTTGATTCTTTCCTCGAATTCTCCCCTGAATCTTGTTCCCGCAATCATCGCTCCCAAATCAAGACTAACCAATTCTTTGTCTTTTAAACTTTCGGGAACATCTCCCTTAACTATTCTTTGAGCCAAGCCCTCAACAATCGCCGTCTTACCGACTCCCGGTTCTCCGATTAAGGCCGGATTATTTTTGGTTCGGCGAGACAAAATCTGCATCAATCTTCTGATTTCATCGTCTCTTCCCACTACTGGATCAAGTTTTCCTTTTTTAGCTAAGGTAGTTAGGTTTCTGGTATAATTTTCTAAAATTTTATATCTGGCTTCCGGATTTGGAGTGGTAATCTTTTCTCCGCCCCTTAGTTGTCCAAATATTTTCTGAGCAGCAAAATAATCCAACTTATCTTTCTGTTCCTCACTGCCCAATGTTTTTAAATATACTACTCTTTTCAAAATATCCCCGGCTAAACTGCTGGTATTTAAAAGCGACAAGAATAAATGTTCCAATGAAACAAATTCATCACCCATATTGATTGCTTCGTCCTTTGCTCCGTTTATCACCTTATCCATGTCTTGGGTAAGATAAAACTGACCCACTGCTTTGTCGCTTGTTATCGTTGGAATTTGACCCAAGGCGCTTCTGACTTTTTTCTGCAAATCTTCAATATCAACATTCAACTTATTTAAAAGGGTAAAAACAATATTGTCATTATCTGACAGGATAGCAAAAAGCAGGTGCAAAGCATCGATGTGCTGTTGCCCCATATCTCGCGCCAAATTCTGCGCCTGCATTACTATTTTCTGAGCTTTATTTGTAAAGTTTATTCCGTCCATAATTTAAAAAATAATAAGCTTAAATATATATCAATCTTAACCTGAAAGTGATAAAAATGCAATAATAAAACCCGTAAAATCTTTATTTAAAAGAATACGGGTTTACCTCGAAACGATTACTCTAATAGTGATGATAAGCGCTAATCCGCAAACTGTCTCGTTGATGAAAATGTCCCTGTGATCAACTCTCTTCAACGCGAGATAAATTCTGCGTAAAATGCTCATCTTTTCAACTTCGACCGAAGCTTCTTGATAGCAATACTCCCCTATCTCAACCGAAGCTTTAACCGAAATTTCTTCCACTTCTTCGCCCTTATTTAATTTTTTATGAGCCAAGTCAGTGATCTGTTCATCGTGCTCTCTTACAAAGGTTTGAAGTGAAACTTGTGCCACCTCCGCTTTCGCCCTCTGAAGAATAGATGTCTGATCATATGCAAACATAAGAAGACCTCCATAAATCTTACAACTGTTATGCTTTTTGTCAACGACTTTATCAACATAAAGTAAAACCCATCGATTTAAGTTTTTCTCAAAAAGATGGGTTATGCGGAGATACCTATCTCCATTATTCCGGGCCAAGATATAACGTTGGCAGCCGGACTATTAGTTAAGAACAACAATTTCTTTGTGATGTTCCCACTTCCATATAAATGGATTTTGAGAAAACCATGAAAGTTTTTAAGGTTATCCTTTATCAGCTTCCTCTCTTTGATTCCGATAATGGAGCCTTGGTCAACTACCTTTGCCGCTCTGTTCAGAACCTCTTCAGATTCTGACTTCTTTCTCACTAAAAGAACTTCCATAACTATATTATACAATACCCATATATTTTGTCAATACATATAAAAAGGAGCTATATTTATATTAATATAGCTTGTATGCACCCTCAGGAACAAAGATTTCGAATCTTGCTCCCTTACCGTATGTTCCCTTCTCAGCGATTTCCAGTCCCGATATCTTCAGGATTTCTTTCGCTAAGAATAAGCCCATGCCGGTATGTTTCCCGAATCCTTTTTTAAAGATATCCGACTTTTGTTCGTCAGGGATACCAACACCATTGTCTTCGTAGACAAGAACGATGCCGTCAGGAACTTTTTGCCAGTCAATTTTGACTTCACTTACATCTTGCCCTCCATGCATGGCGGTATTATTAACCATACTGGACATGACGATTTGAATGGCAGGGGTGCTGATGATTGAAATATTATCTTTGACGAGATAAACCTTGATGTTCGAATGAAGTCTAGCGCATCTCCTGAAAATCTGCGGCAAAGTTTGCCACTGAACCCGATAACCGGCAGATTGATAATCTGACCATTCGTTAAGTAGACTCGTAATTTTAGGAGAAATTTTGAAAATCTTTTCGAGCAGTTCTGGTTTCTCTTTTTCCGAGCACAAGTCATCTTTAATAAAACAGATGAGGCCATTGATTCCCATATACTGATTCGTAATCTCGTGCTTGAACAGTCCATTCACGAGGCGAGCGTATTCTACCTCGTCATTCTTTTCACTAACGGCTGTTTCGAGTTTTTTAATAACCTCGCCTTGCTCGTCAATGATTTGGATAATATTATTAATGTCAAAAAAAACCATCAAATCACCCTTAGGCCGATTAATCAGCCTAACTTAAAAAGACTAAATCGTCTTAAGTTAAGCTGTTAATCAACCATAAATTATCAAGGTACAATTATTAAATACAATATTTAATCGAGTTTGTCAATGTGAAGTTTGAGCTTCTTGATTGCCTCTTTTCGCATAAATTTATCTTCCTTTTCTTCAGAAGTTATTTCGGCGAAGGTCTGGCTGTATCCTTCGGGGATAAAAATAGGGTCCCAACCGAATCCGTTTGTTCCTTTGGGCTCTTTGGCTATTTCCCCTTTTGTTTCCCCTTTGAATGTTTTTAATTCCTGACCATTAAAATAGGCAATACAGATAACGGCCGTGGCCGACCTATTTTCTTTAATTAGAGAACAGATTTGTTCCAAGGTTAATTTTTTAACAAAAAATTTAATTAAAGCTCCGGGCAGTCCGTTTAGCTCTTCAAGGTATAATCCCGTATCTTCAACGATTACTGGCTCCTTTAATAATTCGTAGGCTTGCTTGGCTTTATGAATAGCCACTTCTTCCACGTCAACCGATTGGATTTCATCCAAATCCAAATCAGAATGGTTCAATTTGATTCCCAAAATCGACTCAAACTCTTTAAGTTTTTGATGATTGCTGGTTACAAAGATCATTATTTTTTTGTCACTAAATTATATGCAAGAAATATGGATAAGCTGGCGAGCGCCAAGACAATCGAAATAGTCGGATTGAACATTGAAGTAACAAGAACAAAAAGAGCAGTAATCACTAAGGTTCCCTCCTCTGTTTTTGGATTTAATTTATTCATTAATAATATTATATATTAATTAAAAATAAAAAGCTACAAATATTCAAAAACTTCTTCAATTTTCTTTTTAAAAAACAAAGAAATTTTGTAGGCTAATTCAAGAGAAGGAATATATTTGTTTTTTTCAATCGCAATAATGGTTTGTCTAGTAACATTAACCTTTTCCGCCAATTCTTCCTGCGTCATTCCCTTTTCGGCCCTTAAGACTTTGATATTATTCTTCATCTGAGCCATATTTTTTTCGATAATAGTAATAAGCAATGGAATAAACGGCCATATTGAATAAAGCAATATAGCTAAAAATCATTCCCAGATTATATAAATAAGAACCTTCGTTGCTTAAATTAGAGAACATGAAAACTAAAGAAAGAACAGCCAAAACAGGAACGGTGATACTATAAGCCATAAGAGCCGATTTACCGGCAATATTTTTGACCATTTCATCAACCAATACCGCTTTAACGTTTTTCTTTATTAAGACCATTGTCATCATTCCTATTCCAATCGCCGAAACAGCGAGTAAAACATTTTCCGTACTTATCGCTATTGAAACGGTCATCGCAAGAAAAAAAGTAATTAATAATCTTGCAGTTTTAAAATTCTTATATGACATATTTAACGTATATTATTCTTATATTTCTAGTGTAAGGTATAGTATACATTTTGTCAAGTATTTCTTACTTCAGTTTTGGCGGAGGGGACAGGACTCGAACCTGCAAGCCCTTGCGAGCGCACGCTTTCCAAGCGTGTTCCTTACCATTCGGAGCACCCCTCCCTATTATATCTTCATCCCTCTCAAATTAGCCACCCTTTCTTCCATCGGCGGATGAGTTAAAAATAATTTATTAAACCAATTCTTGTTTTCTTTTCCTCTAAAAGGAGAAGAAATAAAAAGATGAGCATTGGAACTATTAGCTTTCCTTAAATAGCTGTCATCAGCAGCAATCTTTTCCAAAGCACTGGCCAGTCCTTCCGGATATCTGGTTAATAGCGCTCCCGAAGCATCGGCCAAGAATTCTCTTTTTCTGGAAATTGATAATTGAAGTAAGGTTGCCGCAATCGGAGCCAATACTGCTACCGCAATACCGATAACCATCATTATCGCATTAGAGTTAGAATTATTATCATTATCTCTGTCCCCTCCCCAAAAACTAATTCTTAAAAAGAAATCTGTAATAATCGAAATCACTCCCACTAAAACAACGACGGCTGTTTGCAAGAGCATATCTTTGTTTTTAATATGAGACAATTCATGAGCGATCACTCCTTCAATTTCTTTCTTTTCTAACTTTCCTAAAAGCCCCTTAGTTACGGCGACCACGGCGTGCTTTTCATCGCGGCCGGTGGCAAAAGCATTGGGCTGAGCTTCATTTAAAATATATATCGTGGGAGTAGGCAATCCGGCAGTGATGCAAAGATTTTCAACAATCCTGTACAACTCCGGATTGTCAGATTTCTCAATCGGTTTTGCTCCGGTAGACATCAAAACAATCTTATCCGAATACCAATAAGAAGAAACACTTGTTAAAATGCTGAAAATGACAGCGATATACAATATTGCCGAGCTATCCATGATATAGCTAAAAAGCCATCCCAAAAGGATTACAAAAACAAGAAAAAAGGTTATCAAAAACCATGTTTTTCTAACATTAGAGTCTGCTATATTGTATAGCGTTGCCATACTATTTCTTATCAAGCCCTCGCCTCTTCGCATCCCTTTCGGTGAGCTTGTTAAATTTCCTTCTTAGTCTTTTTTTCTGCTTTAAAATACACTTAGAAATATTTTTCATAATTTTAGATTTGATTTATTAAAAACTGACCTTTGGTGTTGCTTTCTCCCCCTCTTCAGCGACAAAGAATTCAGAAACTTTGAATCCGAACATCTGCGCAATCATGTTGGTGGGAAAAGTCTCTAACTTAGTATTGAAATCCATGACGTTACCGTTGTAAAATCTTCGGGAAGCCTGAATTTTATCTTCAGTATCTGTTAATTCCTTTTGTAATTCAAGGAAATTAACCGAAGCTTTCAAATCGGGATAGCTTTCTGATAAAGCGAATAGGCTCTTTAATGTTCCTGATAAAGCATTTTCTGCCTCTCCTTTTTCTTTCAAGCCGGTAGCAGACATAGCCTTGCTTCTTGCTTCGATAACGCGATCAAAGGTTTCCTTCTCGTGAGAAGCATATCCTTTTACCGTCTCAACAAGATTAGGAATCAAATCATATCTTCTCTTTAGTTGAACGTCAATATCTGACCAAGCTTCTTTGACTCTGTTTCTCAAGGTAATCAATCCGTTGTATACAACCATGATATACAGCAAAACAACGAAAATGGCCGCTAAAACAATGATAATTGTTGACATATTATTTTTTATTTTTAGTTATTCTCTTCTTAACCTTTTTGACTTCTTTTTTAACAATATCAGTTTCTTTCTTGAATAAATCATATATTACACCAAATGGCTTGGTTTTCAAGAGCTTCTTGACCGCTTCTACCAATTCTTGGATCAAATTCTTTAACGAATCCACTCCCTCTTCTATCTCATCGACTTCTTTTTTAAGCTGATTCAATCTTTGAGAAACTTTCAATTCCGGATATTTTTCAGAAGCATTAAAAGCAGCTCGAAGAACAATTGATAAAAGGTTTCCGGCTTCTTTTTTTTCTTTAACTGTTTTCGCCTGTTCCGCCTTTCTTTTCGCTTCAGAAACATTCTTCACAAAATCTTTCTCATAGGAAACGTATTTTGATATTTCCGAAAGAACAGCATTGGCCAGTTCAATTTTTCTTTTTAAATAGTCATCCACCTCCTTCAAAGCTTTGACTGTCTGATTCTTAACTTTCACTAAAACTAAAAAGTTTCCCAAAAGGAATAAAAGAAAAAGAACGATAATGATTGATAAAACGTATAGTGTTTGCATATTTTTATTATATCAGAAAAAGAAACAAATTAAAGGTTCTTGTAAATATCGTGTTTGCCAATAGAAACAAATACTATTATTTTTTCTTCTAATTGAATAATAATACGATATTGCATATTGACGCTCATAGACCACATTCCCCTTAGTTTTCCTTTAAGCGGATGCAATCTTAAAGAAGGATGAAAAAAGTTTTCTTTAAGTAATTTTTCTTTTTCTATTGCTGAATTTTTAATCTCCTTGGGTAATTTATCCCATTGTTGTTTAAAGTCTTTAGAATAATATATATTTAAATTATTCATAAATCAGCTAAAGACTTAGCCTTAATCAAATTTCCACTTTTGAAATCTTTTCTTGCTCTTTTTGAAATTTTTAATAATTCTTCTTCAGATATTAAATCATCGTCAATAAGCAAAAGATTCTTGATGTAATCGCTGACAGAGTTAAATCCTCTCTTTTTTGTTTTTCTTTTTATTTCTTTCTCGAGAGTGTCGGTAATTGAAATACTTAATACTTTGCGCATAGTTTTATATTCTTATTGTATAATACAATTGTATTACAGCATATAAACCTTGTCAATCCTTTATTTACAATTACAATTATTGTTTTCATTATTTGATAAAATTTCTTCAATATCTTCGGTGGTTAAGAATGAACTTGCTGATAATAAAGCTTTTTTAACCAAATCTCTGGCCACATTTACAGCTGGCTCGACAATCATCGCTCCAACCGCTTCTCCCCCCTTTTCTTTAGCCACTTCAGATACTGAACTGGCTACTTCTTGAACTTTCTCTATAGCGACAGAAGCGGTCTCTTCTGCCTTTTTACTTACTTCTTTTATTATACTCTGAGCAGTTGTCTTAATTTTATCTTTATTTGAATCATTAAAAGCTTCTACTAACTGATTGTTATTATTAAAAATAACGATGCCCGAAATAACAAATAAAAGAATAAAAAAGATAATAAAATATATTTTATTCATTTTTATTATTCAATTATTCCTAAAATATCTTCTTCTTTTAAAATCAAACAATTCTTATCCCCCATCTTAATTTCATGAGGTCCGTACTTACTGAACAAAACAATATCCCCCTTTTTTATATCAATAGGCATTGCTTTCCCCTGGGAATTCTTTTTGCCAGGACCGACAGCGATTACCTTTCCTTTTTGCGGACCATCCTTTTCAGCCGATTGGAAAAGCACTGACTTTCCTTTAGTCTTTTCTTCTTCTTTCAGCTGCTCGATTACAATATTATTTGATAGCGGTTTTATTTTCATACTTATTATTTCACTTTCTGATATTCAAGGTAGGAATAGATGAAAAGATAAACGATTGAAGCAATCAAAGGAGCAAATACGAACCAGAGCGAATACTGACTGAAGAAAACTCCCAAAAGAGTGCTCAAGGCGGTCAATTTAAACAATTTTTCTCCCAATTTGTGGGTTTTGTCCCAAACGGTCTCATTAGCCAATGTCCAAGGGAGCTTAATTCCGATCGTGTAATTCAATTTAGTGTTTTTCATCAAATCACCGCAAAAATAGAAAAGAAAGGCAAATCCGGGCATCAAAACTGCATTCATGTTCATATTAAAGCCCATATTCCAAATAATTGTCATGCAATAGATATAAAGAAAGAAAATATTAAAGGCTAAAACGAAATTCTGGTAAGAATCAAAGAATTTATCGATGTTTTTCTTCTGCGGGTCTATTTTAGGAATAAAATGAAAAAGGATATTCACGGCAACCATTAAAAAAGGAAAGAAGAAAAGGGCCCAGTTTTTAGTCATATATCCATCAACATTACCCTGCCAGTTCCAATGCGAAGCCATTTGAGCCGGCATTAAAGGTTGAAAATAGATAGCGGTGGCAAAAGCCAATAATACGGTAGCAACGCTCAGGATTTGTTTTTGATTCATATAATTTAAGCTATTAATAATCTGTACGAATATCATATCACACTGTTGACTTTAACCGCAAATCTGGTAGTATTACTATATATGAATAGTTTGATAGCCAAACTAATCTCGGGAATAATAGGGATAGGAATATCGGCATATTTTCTTTCGGGAGTAACCTATGACGGTAACTTTAAGACGATATTATTAGTCGGATTGGTTATCGGATTGCTAATGTATTTCGTCAGACCGATTCTTTCACTAATTACTTTACCCTTAAGAGTAATAACACTGAATCTTTTCTCAATCATCATTATGATGTTCTTGGTTTGGCTGGTGGATTGCCTCTTCCCCGCCGACATGTTTGAAATATTCGGACTTAATAATTTATTTTTCACAACTTTAATCATTTGGGGAACCGAACAGATCTCCTCAATGGCTTTTAAATAAAATGAACAACAATTTACTTATCGCACAATCAATAGTTTCAATTTTAATCGTTATCGCTATTCTTCTTCAACAGAGAGGAACTGCTTTAGGTTCTGCTTTCGGAGGAGGTGGAGAAGTTTACAGCACCAGAAGAGGAATACAACAAAAGCTTTTATGGGCAACTATAGTTTTGACTATCGCTTTTTTGACTCTTACCGTTCTAAACTTGGTATACTAATTTAATGAATTTAAAAAACAATAACACTCTTTCCGGTGGCAAGTGGCCATCGAAAAAGCAATGGCTGCACTTCTTTAAGGTTTTAGAAAAGAAAGAAAAAATTGCCTTTGGCATTCTTTTAACGTTATTTATCTCTTCTCTCATCTTCCTTGTCTCATCGTTCTATATTAGAAACACCAATGTGGTTCCGGCTGATTACGGGAGGATAAGAGAGGGGGTATTGGGACAACCTCAATTCATTAATCCTCTTTACGCTCCCCTGTCGGACATTGATAAGGATTTAACCGAATTGATTTTTTCGTCCCTGATGACTTACGATAACAATTCAAATATTGTTCCCGATTTAATTAACGAATATTCAATTGGAGACGACGGAAAGACAATTAGCTTTTCTATTAAAGAAAATGTTAAATGGCATGACGGAGTGCCGTTAACCATTGATGATGTTGTTTTCACCATTGACTTGGTTCAAGATCCCGAATATCTATCTCCCCTAAGAACCAACTGGCAAGGAGTGGAAATTGAAAAGATTTCTGAATACAAGGCTCTTTTTAAATTAAAACAGGTATACAGTGGATTTGAAGAATCTTTGGTCAATTTGAAAATATTGCCAAAACATATTTGGGAAAACGTTAATGTTCAATCGATAACATCAAATACGGAATTAAATGTTTTGTCTCCCATCGGCAGCGGACCGTATATGGTTGCTAAAACCCTACAAAGAAATGACAAGAGCGTTAAATCGATGATTCTTAATGTTAACAAGGCTTATTACGGCAATATTCCCCACGTTCAAAGAATAGATTTTTATTTCTATAATAACGAAACAGATTTATTGAATAATTTAAAAAAAGGAAATCTTGATTCGGGAAATATAGAAATCAGCAATTACAACGACAAAAATTTTAAGAAATACAATTTGTATTCATTAGATACTCCCAATTATTTCGCCGTATTTTTAAATAACGACAAGAAGCCGTTTGATTCAAAAGAAATAAGACAAGCCCTGTCATATTTAACCAATAAACAGGAAATAGCTGATAAAATTTTAAATAATAAGGGAGAAATTATCGATTCTTTCCTTCTTCCCTCTTTCTACGGTTTAAATAATCCGACCGAAGTCTTATCTTACGATGAAACCAAAGGACAGAATCTATTGGATAAAAACGGCTATACATTGAAAGATGGACTGAGAATGAAAGTAATAGAAAAATCCAGCGGTTTTAAATTCAGCCAAACCTTGCAGGTCGGAAGCAACAATGCCGAAGTTAAAAAACTTCAAGAATGTTTGGCTAATGACTCGGAGATATATCCTTCGGGAACCATTTCCGGACAATTCGGACAAGAAACCAAGACGGCAGTAATTAAATTTCAAGAAAAATACAGAGACGATATTCTGACTCCCAATAATTTAACCGAAGGCACAGGCAAGGTTGCCGGTGCGACAATTAAAAAATTAAATGAAGTTTGTTTCGTTGTTCCTAACGAAGAAATTCCTTTATCTTTTGTTTTGAAAACCACCGATAATCCGACCTTGGTTGCCACCGCTAACTTAATTAAGGAACAATGGGGAAAGCAAGGAATAAAGATAGAAATACAAACGATAAATGAAACCGACATTAAAAAAGTAATCAGAGAAAGAAATTTCGACATCCTTCTTTTCGGAGAAAAATTAGGCGGCATTCCCGATCCAATTCCTTTCTGGCATTCTTCACAAAGAGTTGACCCGGGATTGAACCTTTCCTTATATCAAAGTTCTAAGGCTGATGATTTAATGGAAAAAGCAAGAAAGTATTCTAATTTTGAAGACGAAAACAGAAAAAAGACATTGGAAGATTTACAAAATATTATAATTAGCGATGCTCCCGCGATTCCCCTATTCACAACCAATTACTTATATTTAGTGGATAAGGATGTAAAAGGAGTTTTAACTGAAAAAATAATCGAGTCATCGAAAAGATTCGTTGATGTTTCAAATTGGTATCTTAAAGAAAAAAGAGTATGGAAATAGAATTAAAAAATCCTGACATTAGAAAAATAAAAGATATTGAAAATGTTCTTCTTGACGAAAGAATAGCCAAAGCTGTTCCCGAACAGGAATTATATTACATGTATCGCGGAATCAAAGAAGAAAAAGGATTAAGGTACGACATTACCGTCATTCCCCCGTTTTTGATGGGCGATGAGTTTGTTAAAACCAAAGGACACTTTCACTGCTCAGGACACGCTGAATTATATATTGTCCTTGAGGGAGAGGCTATCTTCTTAATGCAAAAAGGCATTGATGAAGTAGAAGATGTTTGTGCCGTTAAAGCTGTCGTCGGTGATGTTGTTATCGTAAACAAAGATTACGGACACGTAACCATCAATCCTTCAGCCAAAGACACCCTTAAAATGGCTAATTGGGTAAGCAACGATTGCGTCTCGGATTACGAACCGTTCGAAAACAAAAAAGGTGCTTCGTATTTCTATACCATTAAAGGTTGGATTAAAAATAATAATTACAAGGACGTTCCGGAAATAAGATTTGAGGAACCGCTAAAAGAAATTCCTGAAAATCTTGATTTCTTAAAATAATATGCAAAGAAAAACTATTCTCATAACTGGAGGCTGCGGATTCATCGGTTCAAATGCTTCTAATTACTATTCTAAAAAAGGATATCGAGTTGTTGTTTATGATAATCTTTCAAGAGTCGGCGCTAAAGAAAATTTGAATTGGCTGAAAAAAGATAAAAACATTATCATCGTTAAGGGAGATATTAGGAACAGCAAAAAACTGGAAGCAACCTTCAGAAAATACAAGCCGGAATTAGTTTTACACTTGGCCGCCCAGGTGACGATGGTCACTTCGGTTCAAAAACCGAGAGAAGATTTTGAAATTAATGCCTTGGGAACATTTAATGTTTTAGAAGCCTTAAGAAAAGAGGCTCCCGAAGCGGCATTATTATACACCAGCACCAACAAAGTATACGGAGAAATGAATGATTTGGAAACAATCGAAAAAGAAAAAAGATACGAATACAAAAATTTCAACGGAATTTCCGAAAATAGGAATCTTGATTTCCACGGACCGTACGGTTGCTCTAAAGGAACCGGTGACCAATATACTCTTGATTGGGCTAGGATTTACGGCTTAAAAACCGTGGTCTTTAGACAATCAGGCATTTACGGTCCCCATCAGTTCGGAATTGAAGAACAAGGCTGGTTAGCCTGGTTCATTAATTCCCTACTCTTCAAACGACCGGTAACAATTTACGGCGACGGAAAACAAGTCAGAGACGTCTTATACATCGACGATGTTTTGAATGCTTACGATTTAGCACTGACAAATATTAATACGACTAGAGGAAAAGCATACAACATCGGAGGAGGATTTGATTACTCATTATCAATTTGGGAATTATTCGAGATTATAGAAAAACTAGACAACAATAAATTTAAATATTCATTCGGAGAGTGGAGGCCAGGAGACCAAAAAGCCTACATTTCCGAAATAAGCAAAGCAAAGAGTGACTTTAACTGGTCACCCAAGGTCTCACCACAAGAGGGAGTGCAAAAACTATATAATTGGATTAGCGAAAACAAGCAATCCATTATTAAATCGGGAGTTTTCCCTCAAAACTATCCGATAGTAAAATAAATATGATAAACGAAACACAAACACAAACAAAACCACAACCACACCACGCTCGGCCGCACGATGGTCAAAGAAAACAGTACCATCACAAAAAACCGATCGTGAAAAAGAATTATATCAAGCAACCCCAGCCTAACGATGAATCTGTAAGGATCATTCCTCTCGGAGGATTGGGAGAGGTTGGCCGAAATATGATGATTTTAGAATACAAAGAATCAATCTTGATTGTTGATGCTGGTTTCCGTATGCCTGAAGAAGACATGCCGGGAATCGATTATATTATTCCTGATATTTCTTATCTCTTAGAAAATAATAGATACAAAAAAGTTGAAGGAATAGTAATAACTCATGGTCACTACGACCACATCGGAGCGATTCCATATATTGCTCACCGCATCGGCAATCCTCCTATTTACGCCGCTCCTTTGGCTCGCGGAATTATTATCAAAAGACAAGAAGAATTTCTTGATCATCCTAAATTAGATATCAATGAAATCAAAGACGGCTCTGTTGTAAAATTAGGAGAATTTGAAGTTGAATTCTTCAGACAGAACCATAACATTCCCGACAACATGGGATTGTTCATTAAAACTCCGGTCGGAAACTTTGTTCATACTTCTGACTTTAAATTCGACGACTTCCCTGTTAACGAAGAACCGACCAATTTCAAAAAATTAGAAGAAATCGGAAAAAGAGGAATCACTCTTTTAATGTCGGACTCAACTGGAGCCGAAGAAGACGGACATTCTTTGTCGGAAAAAGAAATTTTTGAAAACATGAATAAGATTTTCGAATCGGCCAAAGGAAGAATCATTATGGCCACCTTCTCTTCTTTGGTAAACAGAGTTCAACAAGCCATCACTATTGCCGAAAAGCACAATCGTAAAGTTGGCTTTATCGGACACAGTATGAAAAGCAACGTTGAGATATGTAAAAAATTGGGATACTTGAAATCACAAAAAGGAACTCTTTTGAAAAAGGTTGCTGATGCAAATTCATTACCGGACAAAAATGTTGTTATTCTTTGTACCGGAGCGCAAGGTGAAGAAAACGCCGGACTGATGAAAGTTGTAACCGGAGAACATCCTTCAATTGCCATTAAGCCAGGAGACACGATGATTTTCTCGTCTTCTGTTATTCCAGGAAACGAAAGAACCGTTCAAATGCTTAAAGATGATTTAATGAGACAAAAAGCCAATGTCTATCATTACAAAATGATGGATATTCACGCCGGAGGTCATGCCAAGAGAGATGAATTGAAGCAGATGATCAAATTGATGAATCCTAAATTCTTCATGCCGGTTCACGGACAATTCTCCATGCTTTTCGCCAATTCAAATTTGGCGCAAAACGAATGTGGCTTTAAGGAAGAAAATGTTATTCTTGCCGACAACGGACAGATAATTAATATTACTCCAGAGAAAGCCTATATCGAAAAGAGAGTCGTTCCATCAGAATACATTATGGTTGACGGCTTGGGAGTCGGAGATGTCGGAGAAATAGTATTAAGAGACAGACAAGCCTTAGCAAAAGACGGTATCTTTGTTATAATAGCGGTAGTAAATAGAAAAACAGGAAAAGTTCAAGACTCCCCTGATATCATTTCCCGTGGCTTTGTCTATTTAAGAGAATCAAAAGATCTTCTTTACCAAACCAGAAAGAAAATCGTCCAAACAATTGAAAAAGCAACTGCCTCCGGCCAAGTTGTTAACTGGACATACATCAAGGACAACGTCAGAAATACTTTAGGAGACTTCCTTTTCCAAAAGACAAAAAGAAGACCGATGGTTCTACCAGTAATAATCGAAGTGGGATAAAATATTAATAAATAAAAATATGCGAGTATTTTCAGGAATTAGGCCTACGGGCGAAATACATATCGGAAATTATTTAGGAGCAGTTAAACAATGGATTAACCTTCAAGATAAAGAAGACTGCCTTTTCTGTATTGTCGACTGGCACGCCATCACAACTCCATACGATGAGAAAACTCTTCAGAAAAAGATGTTTGATTTGACGGCCACCTATTTGGCGGTTGGCTTAAATCCTGACAAATGCTCTCTCTTTATTCAATCAGATATAAAAGAAGTGACCGAGCTCGCTTGGTTATTAGGAACTATCACTCCCTTTGGAGAACTTAGTCGCATGACTCAATTTAAAGATAAATCAAAGAAGCATCCTGAATATGTTAATGCCGGACTCTTTAATTATCCGGTTTTAATGGCCGCTGATATTCTTTTATACGATACTGATGTTGTTCCAATCGGAAAAGACCAAACCCAACACGTTGAATTAACCAGGAATATTGCTGAAAAATTCAATAAAAAATATGGAGAAGTATTCAAATTACCCAAAGCCATGGTTCCTGAACAAGGAGCAACTATTATGTCTTTGCAGTTTCCTGAAAAGAAAATGTCAAAAACCGATGATGTAAAAGGATGTATCAGCTTGTTTGACGAACCGAAAGATATAAAAGAAAAAATAATGTCGGCGACAACCGATTCGGGAAAAGAAATTAAATATGACATCAAAAACAAAAAAGGCGTCTCTAATTTAATGACTATCTATTCCCTCTTCTCTGGTCTATCACTTAAAGACATAGAAAAAGAATTTAAAGAAAAAGGATACGGTGATTTCAAAAAAGCTTTAGCTGATTTATTGGTTGAAAAATTAGAACCGATAAGACAGAAAAGGAAAGAGCTTGAAAATAATCCCGAAGATGTTTACAAGGCTCTAGAAAAAGGAGCAAAAAAGGCCAGAGAGGTAGCGGTTAAAAAAATGGCCGAAGTGAGAAAGAAAATGGGGCTAAAATAATATCGTTTAAAAACAAGGCAAGAGAGGATTAATTCCTCTCTTGTTTTTTAATGAGTAAAGATTGCTTAGTAGAACCCTTCCTGATAAAGCGAATCGCTAAGGCATTATAGCCATCATTTAAAAAGCATACTCGCCTTTTGTAGTTCGGGTCGGAAAGACAAATTCCGATTCTTTCTGCTTGCTTCTTGCTCATTTTAAAAGTTCTGGTCTCCTGCCCTTCACCGATGTACTCCAGTACAAGCCGATTATTTTCGGCCATTCTTATCTCTGCCTTTCCTTCACTTAAGGCCTGAGGGAATAACTGACAGAAAATTTTCTCATCGGGGCAAACAGTAACCAGGTCAACGCCGATTAAAGAATCTTTGTCATAACCAGTTTCTTCAACAGCTTCAACGTTGACTAACTCCATAAAAATACACTAACGAATATATATAATAAAACTAGGAAAGAATCAAGTCTTGAATTTCTTTTAATTTTTCTTCCATTATTTCTTTAGTCTTTCCCTCAATAATCAATCTTAATATCGGCTCGGTATTGGAAGCTCGAACGGAAAACCACCAATCATCGAAATCAATTCTAACTCCATCTATTGTTGATAATTTTCCATTGATATATTTCTCCTTAACTTTCTCAATAATCTCTTCTTTATTATCAACTTTGAAATTAATCTCCCTTGAATGATAATATTTTTTAAAAGGTTCGATTAATTGAGACAATTTCTTTCCAGACCTCTTCATTTCTTCTAAAATATTAAAAACAACAAAATAAGGAGATTCATAATAACTGTCTCCTTGTTTTAAATAATAATGACCGGAATATTCAGCTCCGAAAATAATATCCTTTTCTTTCATTAAGGCCTTGATAAAAGAATGACCAACTCGACTTACTATCGCTTCCCCGCTCAAACTCTCAACAGTTTTTTTAACAATATTACTGCAACGAATATCATACAATATTCTATTGCTTGAATTTTCTTTAAGAATTATTGAAGCAAGCAAGGCTAATATCATATCGGAAGAAATTATTTCTCCCGTTTCATCGATAAAGAAAACCCTGTCTCCGTCACCATCAAATGCCACTCCTAAATCAGCTTTTTCTTCAATTACTTTATTTTGAAGCTTTTCAATATTTTCTTTTTTTAAAGGATCGGGTTCGTGATTGGGAAAATCCGGATCAAGCTCGCTGAAAATATGATTAATCTCAACTCCTTCAAACATTTTAGAAATAAGCACTCCCGAAACGCTATTGGCGGTATCGACAATCATTTTAAAATCAAAACTATCCTTGATTTTATTAATTGAGATATAATCATCGGACACATTTTTTTTGATAATCTCTCCTTTCTTTTCCGCTTCAGGAAAATAATCAGCCAATACCATTTCTTTTATCTCTCCAATTCCTGTATCCCCGCTTAAAGGAATTGCCTTTTCTCGGACCATTTTTAATCCGTTATACTGTTTCGGATTATGGCTGGCGGTAATATTAATTCCTCCGTCGTATGCATAATTAGCAACGGCAAAATAGAAGGTTGGAGTGGCTGATAGCCCGATATCAACAACATCTGCACCTTGCTCGGTTAAGCCCCTTGATAAGGCATTAAAAAGGCTGTCAGATGATTTTCTATTGTCACGTCCCACCACTATTTGCGGTTTTTCCTTGTTTGAAGCTTTTTTGATAAAGACAGCAAAAGCAGCCCCTATTTTATAAACCGCTTCCTCATTTATTTCTTCAGGATAAATACCTCTGATGTCGTAGGCTTTGAATATTTTTGAATTCATATCTTAATTTTACCTTAAAGTCAAAAATACTGCAATAAAACAAAAGCCCGAGGATTTTCCTCGGGCAAAAAACAAGAAAGTTTTATTAGTAGCAGCCTTTCAGTTGATGTTGACCGTAACAAGTACCATAATAATCACAAAAAGCACCATCCATTGAGCCAAAGTATGGAAAATTAGCCCCAGTAAATGTGCAGGTTCCTGTCGGTCCAGTTCCCCATGCTTTTGCCGGCGTTGTACAAGAAGTACCCTGACAATAAGAATTAGTTGCAACCCATCCAGAGCTTCCCCAGCACGGAGTACCGCCAGATTCTGAGAGATCTCCGTACCATAGCCAGTTACCAGTGCAGGAATTCATCGACATTTTACAAAAATTTTGTCCACCCCAAGCAGCTACCGAGCCCCCCATGCAAGTACATTGAGCGGCTGAGTGCCTGTTGCCATACAAAGTTGAATCAGCTTTATACACTACACAAGTAGGAGAAGCAGCTCCACCATATTGTCCGGAACAAGTCCAAGTCCAAGGACCAGTGCCACTGATAGCAGATGCAGTACCCTTTGAACAAAGATTGGTTGTCGGAGCAACAGTAGTAGCAATTGAAGCACAGTTTTGACTAGCCGAACCACAAACTCCAGCTATTGGTGCGGCAGCATATCTTGAAGCCGAACAAGAAGCATTGGTTCCGCCAGCTGATCCGGCACAAGTCCAATTAGTTGAACCTCCGGCAGCTGGGAAACCAGGGGTAGTTAAAGGAGCTGTTCCGGTAGCACAGAAAGCTATGTCGGTAGCAGAAGGCCAAGCAGAAACATTGTAAGCATAGGTTTGAGCATTAGACCCACAAACACCGTTAACAGGAGTTGGTGCTCTCGAAGCCGTACAAGCAACAGAAGGATTTCCTGAATTTAAACCACTGCAGGTCCAGGTAGTTGAACCGCCTAGAGGTGGGAAAGCAGTATTAGAAGCTGTTCCGGTTCCGGCGAGACACTGCGCATCTGGACTGTATGCAGAAATATTGTAAGCATAGGTCTTGTTGTTAGCCGAACCACAAACACCGTCTACCTTCTTGTGAGTAGTACAGGTTCCACTAGATACTCCGCCTAATAATCCAGCACAAGTCCAAGTCCAATTATTAGAAGCGAGAGTTACAGTACCGGCAGTTCCAGGATTACAGAGAGCAGGATTAATTAAAGGAGCGGCATAAGAATTAGTATTGTTAAATGTACCACAGACACCATTAGCAGAATGTCTAGCCGTACAAGAAGGAGAAATTCCACCATTTACTCCGGCGCAAGTCCAAGTAATGGAAGTTCCTTTGGCTGGTGGTGTAGGACTAGGAGCAGGTGTTCCGGCATCACAAATCGTATACGTTCCAAAGGGTGTCTCAGCATCAGCAAATACATGTGTATTGTAATCAGCCGTACCACAATCACCATCTAAAGCCCGGTAGGCAGTACAAGTCACGTTATTGCCAAGATATTCTCCAACGCAGGTCCAAGAAGTTGAACCGCCTTGAGCCGGGAATACGGGAGAAGTGTGAAGTGTTCCAGCATTGCAGAAGTTAGAGCTTGGCCAGTCGGAAATTGAAGAAGCATAGCCGTTATCTTGAGCCCTAATGACCGAACCACAAGCACCATTAACAGCGTCTCCGGCGGAAGCAGTGTCAGGAGTACAACTATACACGTATGCGTCGTCCGGATTACTGGAAGAAAGGTTGGCGGTGACGGTACAGTCATTGCCGTTAGACCAGTAGATGTAGTATGAGTTGGAACTAGGTTCGGAAGGAAGGGTTGGTAAATATGCTTTTAAAGCGTCCTCGATTTCGGTCGAACAGCGGTCAGTTCCCCCGCCGATCGTACAACCGTTTTCATCGGTGACTGGTTTTCCGCTGTAATGATCGGAAGAATAGGAAACAACTGAATTAGCCAACAAATTAATATCAGCTTTTCTTTGCGTATCTTTAGCTAGGTTGTTCGAATCATTTAATTTGACAACAACGAAACCGGCAAGAATGGAAATGATAGTGATCGTCACTAACATTTCAATCAGGGTAAACGCTTTTTTAGACATATATTTTATTTAAAATAATATTAAATATATTTTAACAAGTATTGTTTAGTTATGCAAGCGAAAAACATCAAAAAAAGCTCATTAAATTTTCGCATCTTCCCCTATTAATCAAATCTTGACCAAAACCCCTAAAATTGCTATATTATCAATACCTTAAATTGCCTTCGCTAAGTAATATAAGGAATAATAATTAATATAAACAAATGTTATTTTACGAAATAAATTTGCTGATTTCTCCCAATTTTACCGAGGATGAAATCTCTGCCTTCATTGCTAAAATGGAAGCGGATCTGCAAAAATACGGAAAAATCGTCAGCGACAAGAAAGCCGAAAGAAAGAAGCTGGCCTATTCCGTAGAAAATCAAATCGAAGCATGGTTCTATTTCTTGCAACTTCGCCCTGAAGTTCAAAACAAAAAAGAAATGCTTGATGCAGTAGAAAAGTTGTTAAAAGAAGAAAAAGAAGTTATCCGTTTCTTGATCATCAAAAAAGATACTAAGAAAACAGAAGCTCCGGCTAAACCTCAAAGAACCAGACCTCACAAAGAGGAAAAAACTGAAGAGGTTACAACAACAGAAGAAGCTGCCACTGAAGAAAAGCCTAAAAAGCAAAAAGCTCAGTTGGAAGAAATCGACGAAAAGTTAAGCGAAATGCTGGGAGAATAAACACTTAAAGCTAAATATAATAAATTAGCAAAAATATGAATCTAAATAAAGTGTTTCTAATCGGAAGAATAGCTACAGATATTGAAATGAAAACTACTTCTTCTGGACAAAGTGTTTGTACTTTTTCCCTTGCTACCAACAGAACCTGGAAAGGTAAAGATGGACAAAAGCAAGAAGAATCGCAATTTCATCGCATTGTTCTCTGGCAAAAATTAGCTGAAATCGCTTCACAGTTTCTAACCAAAGGTTCTCTCGTCTTGATTGAAGGAAGAATCCAAAACAGAAGCTGGGACGACAAGAACGGAGTCAAAAGATACACCACCGAAATTATCGGTGAAGGTATGCAAATGGGTCCAAGGATGCAAGGAGGAAGTGAGCCAGTTAAAAACTTCTCTGCTCCCAAAAAACAAACTGAAGATGAGGATATTCCAATCATTGAAGACGGAGACGAAATCGACGTCAAAGATATCCCCTTTTAATATATTTAATTAAGAAAAGATATGTATTGTTATTTCTGTAAAAAAAACGTCCAGGAAATAGATTTCCACGACACAGAAACTCTTTCAAGATATGTTTCTAAGTCGGGAAAAATTAAACCTAAAGACAAAACTGGCGCTTGCGCCAAACATCAGAGAGAATTAACTACCGCCATTAAGAGAGCAAGAATAATGGCCTTAATGCCTTTCGTTGCAAAATAAAAGAACAGCCCCACTCGGGGCTGTTTTTATTTTTCTTTATCCTTGACGATAATTTCTTTTTGCAAATCTTTTAAAATCTTGGGATTTTCTTTCAAAAACTCCTTGGCTTTTTCCAGTCCCATTCCCAGTTTTATTTCTCCGTACTGCAAACTGGCTCCCGATTTTTTAATTATCTCTTCCTTTACTCCCAAATTGATTGCTTCGGACATCTTAGAAATACCTTCGTTGTAATAAATATCGAATTCTGCAGTTTTAAACGGAGCGGCAACTTTGTTTTTCACAATCTTCGCTCTCACCCTATTGCCGACAATATTCTCCCCTACTTTAATCTGAGCAATACGCCTTAATTCAATTCTAACCGAACTGTAAAACTTTAAAGCCAAACCGCCGGGAGTGGTTTCCGGATTACCGAATAAAATACCTATCTTCATTCTGGTTTGATTCAAAAAGATAATAATAGTTTTTGTTTTGGAAACAATTCCCGACAATTTCCTTAAAGCCTGAGACATTAGTCTGGCTTGCAACCCGATTTGCATCTCACCCATTTCTCCAGCTACTTCTGCCTTTGGGACTAAAGCAGCGACCGAATCAATAACAATAATATCAACTTCTCCTGAACGAACCAAGCTTTCAACTATCTGCAATCCTTGTTCAGCTGAGTCCGGCTGAGAAATTAACAAGTCATCGGTATTAACTCCTATTCTTTTAGCATAATCGGGGTCTAGTGCATGCTCCGCGTCGATAAAAGCGCAGATACCGCCCATTTTCTGAGCTTCGGCCAAAATACTCAACGACAAGGTTGTCTTACCGGTACTTTCTCCTCCGTATATCTCAATAATTCTTCCCCGAGGGACACCCATCACTCCCAAAGCCAGGTCAATAGAAAGAGAGCCGGTCGGTACGACATCGACATTGGCTTTTTGCGCATCTTTCAATTTCATTATCGCTCCTTCCCCGAATTTTTCCTTAATTTCAGAAATTGCTTCCGCTAAGTTTATCTTCTCTTTTTCTTCTATTTTTTTTCTGGCCATATATTTATTGTATTTAGATTATCAAAATCTATATCTTAATTTTACCTTAATATTTAAAATACTGCAATAAAACAAAACCCGAGGGAAAACCCTCGGGCAACAATCAATTTCTACGGCATACAGAAATTACCATCGGAAGCTTGAACACAAGTTCTCGTACAGGGTATCCAATCACAATAATTATCTTTTATGCATACTGACTCCCAGGAACAGCTTCCCGGCGAACCCCATCTTTCTGGCAAAGAACAACCGCGACCATAGGTAACATCATAACCAGAGCAGGGACACCAAGCGTATTGACTACAGAGAATTTGATAACCGCAAGTCATTGCCGGGTAGTGAGCGGCAAGAACACAACCGGTATGAACAGCTGTACAAGATGCTGTAGTTCCGCCGTTTAATCCTAGACAAGACCAGGTAGTTGAACTTCCGGCCGCTGGCCAGGCGGGAGAAGCGGGAGAAGATGTTCCGGCAGAACAAATAGTATCAGACCCGTATGAAGTAGCACTATAAGAATAAGTTTTATTCCTGGTTCCGCAAACACCGTTAACCGGAGCTGCTGCTCTCGAAGCCGTGCAAGTTGCATTGGTTCCGCTAAGTACTCCGACACAAGTCCAGGAGACCGAAGCGCCTTGGGCCGGGAAAGCGGGAGAAGCGGGAGAAGATGTTCCGGCAGAACAGAAAGTACCACTATAAGCAGTAATATTATAAGCGTAAGCTTGAGCATTGGTTCCGCAAACACCGTTTAAAGAATGGTCAGCCATGCAGGAGGCATTGGTTCCACCGAAAATTCCGTTGCAAGCCCAGATCGTGGAAGCACCTTTGGCTGGCCAGGCGGGAGAAGCGGGAGAAGATGTTCCGGCAGAACAGGATGTATCCGTGCCATATGAAGTTGCGGCATCGGCATATGTTTTATTCCTGGTTCCGCAAATACCGTTCGCTGTGTGTTCAGCCGTACAAGAATCAGTCGTTCCGTTATTGATGCCTAAACAGGACCAAGAAACTGAAGCACCCTTAGTTGGGAAAGCGGGAGAAGCGGGAGAACCGGTACCGATAGTACAAATTGTATCCGTACCGTATGAAGTGGCTGAGTCAGCATATCTCTTTTCCCTGCTGCCGCAGACTCCGTCTTGAGCACGGTAGGCGGTACAGGTAATTGTTGAACCAAGAAAATCTCCAATACAGGTCCAAGCAATTGAACTGCCTTGACCTGGAAAAACAGGACTGACTGGATTTACCGTTCCCGCAGTGCAGAAATTGTTCGTTGGCCAATTAGTAATACCGGAAGCATATCCATTACTTGGAGTATTGGCAGCAACACCACAAGCACCAGGAACCGGAAGACCGCTTGCTACCGCATCGATATCGCATTCATACTCAAATATTTTTCCGTTTGAAAGAATGGTAGAAATAAAGCAATTAGTTCCGTCTGACCTATACTTGTAATGAGCCGCTGGATTCGGATCTTTAGGAAAAGTTGATAAATATAATTTCAAAGAATTTTCTATATCGGAGGAACAAGTGCCTTCAATATCACATCCATCTTCATCAATCGGTTTATTACTATAATGATCAGCCGAATAAGAAACAACCGCATTAGCCAATAATGCAATATCCGCTTTTCTTTTAGCGTCTTTTCCTGAATTAATAGAATCATTTATCTGGACAAAAACAAAACTGGCAAGAATAGCAACGATAAAAACGGTAACTATTGTTTCTATTAGTGTAAATGCTTTTTGTTGAAACATGTTCTTGATTTAAAAATTATGAATATATTGTATCAAATAAAAAACAGGAATTAAAGTTCCTGTTCATTATTTTCAGTATTGGAAGATTCGTCGGCAACATAAACCTCTCTCGGTTTTGCTCCTTCTTGCGGTCCAACAATCCCCCGCTCTTCTAAAATATCCATCAATCTTGCCGCTCGGGCATATCCAAGCCCCAATCTTCTTTGCAATAAAGAAGTGGAAGCTTTGCGAGATTGAATAACCGTTCTCTTTGCTTCTTCATACATCGGGTCTTCTTTTGAATAGAATGAATCCATCTGAGCTTCTGGGGTTTCGGCGACTCTCGTTAATTCTCCCATTAATGAATTTTCTTCTTTTTCTGTTTCTGTTTCAATTAGTCCCGGTTCTACCGCTTCTTCTGTTTTTTCTTTAACTTCAGTATTGGAATCGGTTATCCAGCTAACAACTTTTTTAATTTCCAATTCAGAAATATACGGACTCTGGACTCTTTTCGGTTTTGAATATTCTTTAGATAGTAATAATAAATCTCCTCGGCCTAACAATTTTTCCGCGCCTGAAGCATCAAGAATAGTTCTTGAATCGATTAGAGAACCAACCTTCAAAGCAATTCTGGAAGTGATATTAGCTTTAATTAAACCAGTAATAACTTCAACCGACGGTCTTTGAGTTGCTAAAATTAAATGTATTCCGGTAGCACGAGACATTTGAGCGAGCCTCACAACGTATGATTCAATTTCTTTTCCTTTAACACTCATTAAATCAGCCAGCTCATCAATAATTAAAACAATGTATGGAAGCTTGGGTTCTTCTTTCTTTTCCATCTTCTCATTATATGAACCGATGTCTCGGCTGTGTCCCGCTGCTAAAACGGTAAACCTTCTTTCCATTTCACCAACCAGCCATTTCAAAGCAACCAAGGTTTGAGTGGCATCATAAATGACTGGACACAACAAATGTTCTAGGTTGGAATAGACCGGGAATTCAACTCTTTTCGGATCAACCAAAACCAATTTCATTTCTTCAGGACTGTTTCGGTATAATAAACTTAAAATAATCGAATTCAAACAAATAGTCTTACCGGAACCGGTTGTTCCACCGACTAACAAGTGAGGCATTTCTGCCAAGTCAGCAAACGATGGTATACCCTTTACATCCTTTCCCAAAGCCATTAAAAGGGGTGCGGCAGAAGCTTTGAACTCGTCGGTGTCTAATATTTCACGTAGGCCGACAACCGCCCTCTTTTTGTTCCCTATTTCGATTCCAACTAATGACCTTCCGGGGATAGGAGCCTCGATACGAATAGTCGGACTGGCTAAAGCCAAAGCCAAATCATTCTGCAAGGTGGTAATTTTAGAAAGTTTAATTCCTTCGGCCGGTTTCAAGGTATATTGAGTAACGGTTGGTCCGATATTGATTTCCGACATCTCCACCGGAATACCAAAAGTCTGCAAAGTTCTTTTAATAACCGATGAATTATAAGTGATATCTCCCCCTTCCGGAGCGCCTCCTTTTTTAGATAATAAATCAAGCGGTGGATATTTGTATTCTTTATTCTCCTGCTTCTTCTGTTCGAATGTTTTTAAATTCTTGTCTTCCTTCTTTTCCACCGGAGGTTTTATCTCTTCTGGTTTCTTTTGAATAATTTTTTCTAAAACAGTCGGTAATTTTTTTTCTTTCTTAATTTCAACCTTAACTTCTTCATCTTCTTCGTCTTCGTATTCTTCAATCGCCCGCCTAAACGGTTGAACGATAATCCACAAAGAAACAATTAAAGCGATGATGAATAAAGCAAAGGTTACAATATAATCAAATCCTTTTAATAACGGCCAGGAAATTGCATAACCGATCCATCCCCCGTTTCCGGCATAGTCCCAAACAAATTCATTAACTATTTCGACGTTATTTTTTAATTCCAATAAACTAAAAATTCCGCTCAAACTTAAAATAAGCAGAATGGTAGAAACAATCAAAGAATTTTTGTTATCCTTGAAAGAATCGTTGCCTTTCAGTAAAACTATTCCGTAAATAGCGGAAATAATCGGAATAATGTAAATCACATTTCCGATTAAAGTATCAAAAATATTTTTTAGAGAGTTTCCAATCGCTCCGGCTTTACCCGAAAAAGAAAATAGAAAAACAACGGCGAGAAGAAATGCTAAAGATGAGAATAAGTATCTTTTAGTTTTGTCTGGTAGGGAAAAATGAAATCTTGATTCGACTTCTCTTTCTCTTTCAATTCTTTTTTTAGAATTATTTGCTTTCTTTCGAGTGCTTCCCTTTTTCTTTTTCATGGTATGAGAAAAGTATTATTACTTATCCTCTTTATTATACCTTAAACCGGTTCCAATTGGAACAAGCTTACCAATAATGACGTTTTCTTTTAGTCCTTTTAATTTGTCTTCTTCTCCTCTTAGTGATGCTTCAATTAAAACTCTTGAAGTTTCTTGGAAGGAAGCAGCTGATAAGAAGCTATCGGTATTCAATGCAACTTTTGAAATTCCCAAAAGTAAATCATCGGCCTTAATCGGCTTCTTGCCTTCTTTTTCCAAGACTTCATTTTCCTCCAGCATTCTGGCTTTAGAAATAATTTCATCTGAACTGAAACGACTATCTCCGGAATCTTTAATCTTCACTCGGGAGAACATTTGTCTCACAATTAATTCGACGTGTTTGTCGTTAATCGATACACCTTGAGAAACATATACTTTCTGAATTTCTTTAATGATGTAGTCTTGAACAATTTTCATTCCTTGAAGTTTTAATAATTTCTTCAAGTCAAGCGAACCAGCACACAAAGCATCTCCCTTTTTAACTTCGTCTCCAACTTTTACCAATATTTCAATATTGGGAGAAATTCTGTATTCCATTTCTTCTTCTTCCTTCTTTTTCTCGTCTTTCAAAACTGAAACCTTAATGACTCCTTTCTTGTCGTCAATCTCAACAATTTTTCCATCCTTGGTAACCATTTCTGCTTCTCCTTTGGGAGGTCTCTTTTCAAAAATTTCTTCAATTCTCGGCAAACCACGAGTAATATCCGCTTCTCCGGCCACACCTCCAGTATGGAAGGTTCTCATGGTTAATTGAGTTCCCGGTTCACCGATTGCTTGAGCGGCAACAACTCCCACTGCTTCACCCATCTTAATCAATCCTTTCCATCCCAAATCAAGTCCGTAACATTTCTGGCAAATTCCACGAGTGCATTTGCAAGATAAAGGAGATCTGACTTTCAAGCTCTCAATACTTTTCGTTTCTTTAATCTTTTGAGCGGTTTTCAAATCAATTGCCTGTCCTGACTTAAGAATAACTTCTTTTGTTTCAGGGTCTTCAACTTTTTCCAAAGAAATTCTGCCGAATATTTTCTGAACAAAATCTTGGTTAATTTCATTGGCATCTTTCTTGTAAACTGTAATTCCCTCTTTGTCTCCGCAATCTTCAGTATTGACAATCATGTCGTGAGCGACATCAACCAATCTTCTAGTTAAGTATCCTGAAGTTGAAGTTCTTAAAGCAGTATCGGCAGTACCTTTTCTAGCACCGTGAGTAGAGATAAAGTATTCCAAAACATCAAAACCTTCTTTAAAAGAATTCTTAATCGCCAACTCAATAATCTTTCCGGCCGGGTTAGCAACCAAACCTTTCATACCAGCCATCTGTACTGGTTGAGACCAAGAACCTCTAGAACCAGAATCAACGATATTGAATACCGGACTATTTGAAGAGATAGCCTTGGGAACTAATTTTTCAATTTCGTTCTTTACCTTTTTCCAGATTTCGATAACCTGGCTTGATTTTTCATCTCTCGATAATAAACCTTTTTCGTAATACTTCTCAACTTCTTTAATTTTCTTTTCCGCTTCGGCAATCAAAGCTGGCTTTTCTAATGGAACCGTTAAGTCATCCATTCCCCAAGTGATACCGGAACGAGTAGCAAACTTAAATCCCAAAGCTTTAATTTTATCCAAAGTCTTTACCGCCTCGATTCCATAGATATCAATAATCTTGTTAATCATTTTCTTCATCGTCTTTGAATCCATCATATCGTTCTGGTATTCAAAACCTTCCGGCAAAACATCATTAAAGATAATTCTACCGACGCTGGTTTCAACAAATTCTTCGTTCATTCTAACTTTAACCAAAGCTCGTAAGTCAATCATCTTTAGATTGTAAGCAATTAAAGCATCATCTTTACCACTAAAGAATTTACCCTCGCCTGAAAGTCCAGGAACAATTTTGGTTAAATAATAGCAACCTAAAATCATATCCTTGGTCGGAATCATAATCGGGTCTCCGGTTGAAGGCTTTAACAAGTTAACACTAGAAAGCATTCTTTCTTTTGCTTCCTGTTGAGCTTCATCAGATAATGGAACGTGAATAGCCATTTGGTCTCCGTCAAAGTCAGCATTAAAAGCAGTACAAACCAAAGGATGCAATCTGATTGCTTCTCCTTCAATTAAAATCGGGTGGAAAGCCTGAACACCAAGCCTGTGTAAAGTCGGGGCTCTGTTTAATAGCACTAATTTTTCCTTTACCACTTCTTCCAAAGAAGCCCACACCTCATCGGTTTCTTCTTCAATTAATCTTGAAGCACCTCTAACGTTAAAGGCTAATTCTTTTTCCAAAATCTTTTTAATTACAAAAGGTTTGAATAATTCCAAAGCCATTTTCTTCGGCACACCGCATTGATCAAGATTCAAATTGGCACCGACAACGATTACGCTTCGGCCTGAATAGTCAACTCTTTTTCCTAATAAGTTCTGTCTGAATCTTCCCTGCTTTCCTTGCAACATGTCAGCCAAACTCTTCAACAACCTTCTGCCTCCGGTTGAAGCCTGGGTTGTGGTACTCTTACGCATCTTGTTATCAATCAAAGCATCGACTGCTTCTTGAAGCATTCTTTTTTCGTTTCTGACGATAACATCGGGTGCATTAATCTCCAACAAATATTTTAATCTGTTGTTTCTATTAATTACTCTTCGGTATAAATCGTTCAAATCAGAAGAAGCATATCTTCCTCCGTCTAATTGCACCATCGGTCTTAAGTCCGGGGGCAATACCGGAAGAACATCGATAAACATCCACTCAGGTCTTACTCCGGAATACTTCATGTCCTTGAACATTTTCAACCTTCTTAAGATGATTTTCTTTTCTTCGGTTGATTTCTTTTCTTCAACTAATTGTTTAACCCTCTCAATTGATTTATCAATATCAACTTTCATGAAAAGCTCTTTCAATGTTTCCGCTCCTGTTCCCGCTTCAAATATTTCACCATATTTCAAAGATAAGCGATGATAATCAAGTTCGGTTAAAACCTCTAAATTCTTGATTGAAGCAACTTCTTGTTTAGCCTTGTCTTTGGCTTTTTTCAATTCTTCCAAAGCTAAAACTTGCTGCTTTTCATTTTCAGTATTTTTCTTAATCTCTTTGCTTTTTACTTTGAATTCTTCTTCGATATCAGCCAAAACACCTTCTTTCAAATTTTCATCAACCTTGGTGATAACGTATGAAACGAAGTAAACAACTTCTTCAACTTTGTGAAGCGGAATGCCTAAAACCATTCCTATTCTTGAAGGAACTCCTTTTAAAAACCAAATATGTGAAACAGGAGTAGCCAATTTAATATGACCCATTCTCTCTCTTCTCACGGCCGATTTAGTAACTTCGACTCCACAGCGGTCACAGATAATTCCCTTATACCTCACCCTTTTGTATTTACCGCAATAACATTCGTAGTCTTTAGTCGGTCCAAAAATCTTCTCACAGAACAAGCCGTCTTTTTCCGGTCTTTGTGTTCGGTAATTGATAGTTTCCGGCTTAGTCACCTCTCCATGAGACCAATTTAATATCTCTTGAGGAGAAGCCAACTTTATTTTGATTGATTCTAAATTAGAGACAAACATATTTTTGTATTTTTAATTTAGTCTTCTTCCTCAGTCTTTCCCTTAATAATTGGGTTCAAGGAAAGGGCTTTAAACTCTGCTAATAATAGATTGAACGATGCGGGGATGTTTGGATTCTTGATTTTCTCCCCCTTTAATATTGACTCGTAGGTGGCGGCACGACCGGCAACGTCATCTGATTTGATAGTCAACATTTCTTGTAAGGCATAAGCGGCACCGTATCCTTCAAGAGCCCATACTTCCATCTCACCGAATCTTTGTCCTCCGAACTGTGCTTTACCTCCCAACGGCTGTTGAGTGATAAGCGAGTATGGTCCGATTGAACGCATGTGGATTTTATCTTCAACCATGTGCGCCAATTTAATCATATAAATATATCCGACGGTAATCTTCTCCGGGAAGAATTCTCCGGTTTCAGGATCAACCAATCTTAATTTTCCATCGGGTGTATATCCGGCTTCTTTTAATTCAGCCTTAATATCGGATTCAGTCGCACCTGATAATGATGGAGTCTCGGCCAAATATCCTAATTTCTTAACGGCTAATCCGAAGTGAGTTTCCAAGATTTGTCCCAGGTTCATTCTCGAAGCAACCGATAACGGGTTCAAAATAATATCAACTGGAGTTCCGTCTTCTAAGAACGGCATTTCTTCAGCAGGAAGAATCTTGGCGATAATACCTTTGTTTCCGTGTCTTCCAGCTAACTTATCTCCCACTTGAATCTTTCTTACCTCGGAAATTCTTACCCTGATTCTTTTAATGACTCCCGGCTCAAGAGCATAACCTTCGCTGCGGTCAAAAACCTTAACGTTGGTTACTCTTCCCCTCTTACCATGTTCCAATCTTAATGAAGTATCTTTAACTTCCTTGGCTTTCTCTCCGAAAATTGCTCTTAATAATCTTTCTTCAGCTGACAAATCGGCTTCTCCCTTGGGAGAAATCTTTCCGACCAAAATATCATTCGGTCCGACTTCGGCTCCGATTCTGACGATTCCGTCTTCATCCAAATCTTTCAATCTGTCTTCTCCAACGTTAGGAATGTCGGAAGTAGTCAACTCAGGTCCAAGTTTAGTTTCTCTGACATCGCAGAAAAAATCTTCAATATGAACAGAAGTAAAGACATCTTCTTTTACTAATCGGTCTGACAAAACGATCGCATCCTCAAATGTATTTCCTCTCCAAGAAATAAACGAAACTAATAGGTTTCTTCCTAGAGCTAATCTTTCTTTATTGATCGAACCTCCTTCAATCAAAACATCTCCCTTCTTAACAATATCTCCTTTATTAATTACCGGAGTTTGGTGGAAGCATGAATATTGGTTGGTTCTGTCAAAAATTCTAACCGGATACGTTCTGGTCTTGCCCGAAGTTGTTCCCTTAACTTCAACAACAGTTGCGTCAACTTTAACAACCTTTCCCGCTTCTTCAGCAACAATCAATTGGCCTGAATCCCTGGCGGCAATAGCCTCCAATCCTGTTCCGATTAAAGGAGCTTCAGGATTTACCAAAGGAACGGCTTGTCTTTGCATGTTTGAACCCATCTGAGCACGGTTCGCATCATCGTTCTGCAAGAAAGGAATCAAACCGGTAGCCATAGAAATAAATTGCTGGGGAGAAACATCAACGTAATCAATCTTCTCTTTTTCGATTTCTCCGGTCTCTCCTTTGATTCTGGCTTCAACTCTGTCTTTTACGATATTTCCCTTCTCGTCCAAAATCACACTAGCTGAAGCAATATTGTATCTTTCTTCTTCGTTGGCATCCATGTAGTAAACTTCGTCGGTAATTCTTTCGTTAGTAACCTTGTAATAAGGAGTATCCAAGAAACCATATGGATTCAATCTGGCGTATAGAGATAAGTGAGTAACCAAACCTACGTTCGGACCTTCAGGAGTCTGAATCGGACAAATTCTGCCGTAGTGAGAAGGTTGCACATCTCTGACATCGAAACCGGCTCTTTCTCTGGTTAAACCTCCGGGACCGGTGGCAGTCAATCTTCTCTTGTGCTCCAATTCTGAAAGAGGATTGGTGTTATCCATGAATTGAGAGAATTGGCTGGCGGTAAAGAACTGAGTTACCTGAGCTGAGAATGGTCTAGGATTAATTAATTGTGTCGGTGATAAGTTTTCAAAATCCAAAGTCGACATTCTGTCTTTAATGATTCTACTCATTCTGGAAATACCAACTCTTAATTTATTAGATAATAATTCAGAGATAGTTCTCACTCTTCTGTTCCCTAGGTGATCAATCATGTCGGCAACAGCTGTTTCATCATTGTTCATTCTAATGATTTCTTTCATTACCGCAATCAAATCATTAACTGACAAAACTCTGTCTTCTTTAGTGATTTCTCTGTCTTTCTTTGGTTTTAATTCCGGCATTCTTGACCACATCTTCCATCTTCCCACTTTTGATAGGTCGTATCTTTCAAAATTAAAGAACATATTGAAAATCAACTCACGAGCTGCATCAGGATTTACCATTTCTCCACTTCTTAGTCTTTGGTATATCTCCAATAATGCTTCTTCTTGATTGTGAGCTGGGTCTTTCTTTAATGTTTCTTCGATAAAGGCGGTTTCTCCATTGTCAAAACCGACGAACATACCTTTGATGTCGTCATCGTTAAATCCACCCAAAGCTTTTAATAAGGTTGTAGCGGGAACTTTTCTCTTTCGGTCTATTTTTACCGATAAAACTCCAGTGGCTTCGGTTTCAAATTCAAGCCAGCTTCCGCGGTTAGGAATAATCTTGGCGGCAAAGCATCTTATTCCTTTATTAATATTCAAAGGGAAGAAAACTCCCGGAGAACGGATCAACTGAGAAATAACAACTCTCTCTACTCCGTTTAAGATGAATGTTCCTTTTTCGGTTAATAACGGAAAATTGCCAAAGAATATTTCTTGTTCTTGGCTTCTCTTGGTCTTTAGGTTATTTAATTTAACAATAACTCTTAAGGGAGCAACGTATGAGTCATTGTTTTCTCTGGCGTCAAAACCTGATAGGTAATTAGGCTTACCCAGTTTGTAATCTATAAAATGTAGTTCATATTCTTTCCCGGTGTAATCTTTAATGGGAGACACCTCAGCGAAAAGGTCTTTCAACTCCTCTTCCCAAAATTGTCTACCACTCTCTTGCTGCATAAAAATTAAGCTGGGCAAAGGATAGGATATTTTACTTTTAGCAAAGCTTTTGGTTTTGATTTTCATAATTTTAATTATGTGTGCTTAACTTAAAGACTAAAAATTTCGGCATTAAAACAAAAAAATACCCCAATTGATTATTTTTTGGTAGGGTTAAAAGAAAACAATTAATTACTGAAAAATGTGTGATGAAATCAAAATACCTAGTAATTATTTTGCAAATTAAATATATCCTATCACAAATGAAATAATTGTCAATAGATACGATTCTTTTTACCTCTCTGCCCCTCTCCCTCAAGACTCATTAACCTTCATATTCTGTAAAATCCCCAAAGCAATAAAAGTGAATAATAGGTTACTGCCTCCATAACTAACCATCGGTAAAGGAATTCCAATTACCGGCAAAAAACCGATATTCATTCCAATATTAATGACCATTTGGACAAAAATAGACAAAGCCAAGCCGGTAGCAAACAACCTAGTAAAATTAGAACGGGCATCAAGAGCAATCTTTAATATTCTCCAGTATAATAACCCGAAAAGAGCAAAAATAGCTGATGTTCCCAAAAGACCCAATTCCTCTCCGATTGCAGAAAAAATAAAATCGGTTTGCGGTTCGGGCAAGAATCCGTATTGGGTTTGCGACCCATTACCTATTCCCTTTCCCAATAATCCTCCCGAGCCAATACTTATCTTCGCTTGATTCTGATTCCATCCTCCTCCAAGCGGATCATCTTGGGGAGCAATAAAATTAAAAACTCTTTGCCGCTGATAATCTTTAAGCATGAAAGACCATGTCCCGGCAAAGACCAGGGCAAAAGCCAGACAAATTAAAAGAAAATCTCTCACTCTTATTCCCGAAACTAAAAGTATTCCTATCCAAATGGAAATAATTATCATTACTGAACCGAATTCCGGATGTAAAAATATTAAAACCGAAGGAATAAAAGCATAGATACCCGATAAAACAATATGTCTGATTCTATATAATTCAACGTGCCTTTTGCTAAAATACTTGGCCAGTATCAAAATTAAGACAATCTTGGTCGGCTCAATCGGGTCAAAAGAAAATATTCCTATTTTATACCATGATTTAATTCCTCTAATTTCTGGAGCAAAAAAGAACACACCGATTAAAGCTATAATGCACAAAAAATACAAAGTAAGGATGATTGAAGAATTTTCTCTTATCGTTCGGTTATCAACAAAACTAACTAAAAACATACAAAACAAGCTAAAAACAAAAAAACCGATTTGTTTGTATAAATTAGAAAAATCTCCTGATGACGAAGAACTATAAATTGAAACCATTCCTATTACCGCCAACAAAGAGCTGACGATAATTAGTGTCCAATCCATTCTTTTAATGTGATTTAAAAAAAACATATCAGCTTATCATTTTTAAAAACTCTTCTTCTTTTAATACTTTAATTCCTAAAGCTTTCGCTTTTTCATATTTTGAGCCCGGATTTTCTCCCGAAATCAAATAATCAATATTCTTAGAAACCGCATCGGAAACTTCTCCACCCAAGGAAACTATTTTTTCTTTGGCAATATCACGGCTCATTTTTTCCAAAGTTCCAGTGATAACAAATTTTTTGCCTAATAACTTACCGCTTCTTTTTTCGATAAAATACCTCACTCCCCTCTCTTTTAATCTTTTCAAAAATTCCTTATTTTCTTTTAAAGAAAACCAATCATGAATCGACTGAGAGACCGTTGGTCCGATATCAGAAATGTTTTCTAGATTTTCAATCGAAGCATCAGCTATCTCTTCAATAGATTTAAAATTAAGCGCTAAATCAAAAGATGTTTTTAGTCCCACATTCCTTATTCCTAAAGAATATATGAAACGAGAGAAAGAAACTTCTTTCTTGTTTTGAATGTTTAAAACTATTTTCTTGGCTGATTTGTCCGCAAACCTTTCTAAGGGAAGAATGTCTCCTTCTTTCAATTCAAATAAATCTGCTGGGTCGGATAATAATCCTTCTTCGATAAACTTCTCAATTATCTTCGGCCCCAAGCCATCAATACTGAAGGCGGAACGGGAAACAAAATGTTTGAACCAGCCAATCTTTCTGCTGAAACAATTAGAGTTGGGACACCTCCAGACGATTTCATTCTCGGGCTTAACCAATTTTGTTTCACAAGACGGACAATCTACGGGCATTTTAAAATTCTTTTCCTTGCCGGTTCTTAATTCTGGAAAAACTTTAATTACCTCAGGAATAACATCTCCGGCTCTACCGACAACAACCGTATCTCCAATTTTCAATCCCAGCCTTTCTATCTCCTGATCATTATGCAATGTTGCTCTACTAATAACAACTCCGTTAATTTCAACCGGTTTTAAAATTGCCACCGGCGTCATTGCTCCCGTTCTTCCGACTTGAATTTTAATATCTTCAACGATTGTCGTTGATTGTTTTAAAGGAAACTTCAAAGCAATTGCTCCGCGAGGAGCTTTACCGGCTACTCCCAATTTATCAAAAACTTCATTGCTGTTTATTGATATAACAAGACCATCAATTTCATATGGAAGTTTTTCTCTATTCTTCTGCCAATAAGCATAAAAATCAAAAACCTCATCCATGTTCTTGCAAAGCTTATTGTATTTATTGTTTGTTTTAAATCCTAAAACTTTTAATATTCTATGTTCTTCGTCATGAGTTTTTTGCCCAAAATCGGTTACCAAATCATAAACATCGGCATCGAGATTTCTTTCGGAAGTAATTTTTGAATCAAGTTGACGCAAAGAGCCGGCGGCTAAATTTCTCGGATTAGCATAAAAGGGCAAATCCATCTTCCCTCTTTCCTTGTTAGTTTTTTCAAATTCTTTTTTCGTTATTATCGCCTCTCCTCTAACCACAATATTATTGAATTGTCTAAACGGTAATCCTTCTTTTTTTAAATCAGCAATAATATCTTTTTCTTCTCTTAATTTTAACGGAATCGCTTCAATTGTTTTAATATTTTGAGTAACATCCTCTCCTATTCTTCCATCACCTCTCGTTGCTCCGGTTTTTAATATTCCTTTGTCATAAATTAATTCTATCGCCAATCCATCAAGCTTGGGCTCACAATAATATTTAATCTTTTCTCCTTGAAGAAGTTTTTTATTCCTGTTTTCCCAATTATCCATATCTTCTCTTGAGAAGGCATCATTTAGTGAGCGCATCATTTCCTGATGCTCAACTTTTTTAAAAGCATCGATAGGTCTGCCTCCCACTCTCTGGGTCGGAGAATCGGGTGTTACAAATTCAGGAAAATTTTGCTCTAAATCAAAAAGTTCCTTTTTCAAGGAATCTAAAGCTGATTCCGATATCTCTTCTTTATTTAAAACGTGATAAAGATAACGGTGGTGATTAATTAAATTCTTCAGCTTTTCTATTCTCTTTTGGACTTCGTTTTTATTCATTTTAATAAGAAGCTTCTATTTTCCTATTAGTTGTCTTATATGTTCCCATTGATTCAATGGTAGTTCCTGCTTCCATACAACTCGCTCCCGTATAAGTAATGGTAACACTATAGGTATAATCTGTCCCTAGAGTTCCCGTAACTGGTGTCGCACAACTACCAAGAATTCTAATATTATATAATGTCTTTTCTATTCCTGTATCGGCAGCATGGAAAGCTTTGACGGCATTATCTAAATTTTCCACTATTTTTGCTCCCCCGACAATAATACTGGATAATCCCAAAGAAACGGCTAAAAGAATCGCCAGTATTATTACCGTTATATATACCGATATTCCTTTTTGATTTTCGTTTATCATATTAAATATCTAATTTTCTTTGAGAAATTGTTGTTTCAACAATCACCACCGGCGCATTGGTTGATGAAGAAAGCGATTTCATTTTAATCATCACGGTAACTTTTGGCTGGATATTATCCCCGAGAACATCACCAGTAACATAAAACTCCAAGCGGTCGATACTCACTGCTGAAGAAGTAATAGGCAAAGCGGTTCCAACAGGAAGACTTTCATCTGTTGACCTTCTCTCTTTCACCGCATTACCTTCAATTAAAAACTGAACACATTTATAAGAATCATCTTTGATATCATATGTTAAGAAAGCTATAGAAACAGGGCTGGTTCCCACGCGGAAGTTTTCTCCCGCTGCCCCAGAACAGGTTCCCGTCATATCTTTCTCCGCCATTCTGATTGCTTTCGACATGTATTCCAAAGTATAACTCGATTGATTCATTAATTCTTGATTCTGCAAAATTCTTTTCTGACTATTTAAAACTGAAACAAAAATATTTACCAAGATAACGGAAACAAAACCAAAAATAAGAAGCGCAACTAATGTTTCAACTAAAGTAAAACCTTTTGTTTTTTGATTATTGTTTATCATCTCCAATTAAATATATTTTCTTTTACCACCATGGTATTGTTTCCCCAATATACCGTAACCGTAATATCTATTTCGTCGGCGGTCGGCTGGGTGATCTGTATCTTTCTTGTGAAAGAAGTCACGATATCTCCCGAAAGAGGAGCATCAATTTGTCTATAAAATCCTGATGCCCCGGTAACTTCATCAATAACTAATTTATTCCCTGTCCAGGCTCTCAATCCAAAAGGTCCACCCTCACAACCACTGCCCAGACACATACTAAGATTATTATCCCAAGCTAATCCCTGAATCCAGTTGGTATCTCTGATATTTTTAATAAACTCTATTCCCTCCTGACAGAGATAGGAAGCAATAAAACTTTCTCTTTCGAATTGAGTATTCCTAGTATATTTAAAAACCGCTTGATAAATAGGCAAAACCGCTATCGTTATAATCATGATAGAGATAAGCATTTCCAATAAGGTAAAACCTTTTTCTTTTTTGAAAGCGTTATTCATTTGATTATTTGGTAAGTTGAACCATACCCGCATTATTAATTGTTATCGTCCTTGTTATACTGGTATCCTTTTCCACACAAAGAACAATCGCGGCTGTGTGTCCGGAAGAGATGCCACCAATATATGTTAAAGGATTGGGAGGCTCGAAAGAAATACTGCGGGAAGCGATAGTTACCCCGTCCGATAAAATATCGCAAATCTTAACTCCGGTTTCAAGATAGATTGTTTCTTTCACCGCATCTGTTCCGCTTTGCCAGTATCTAACCGCAACATTACAATCAGCATCTTTTTCTTCGTAAATAATATATTTGTATTGATTGGCCACAGCTGATGGTTCTGTTGTTTTATCAAAAAACAGTCCGTAGCCGCAAGTAGTGGCGCTCCCGACCAGCCCCGAAACTGACATTTCCTGTCCCCTCCTTACATCTTGAGCCAATTTTTGAGACGATCTTTCTAGGGCAAAAATTTCATTGTTTTTTCCGTAGTTCGAAAAAACAGCAATACTCATTAAAAATACAATCGAAATTATGACCAGCAATTCAATTAAAGTAAAACCTTTAGTATTTTTCATAATTATATCGTTAACGAAAGATACCAACTGACTATATTACTGCCGAAGAAAAAACTGATAATTGTTCCTGCCACGAGAAACGGCGCAAAAGGAACTTCCGACTTTAATCCTTTTTTCTTTAATAATATCATCACTGAACCTATTATAGCACCCAAAAGAAAACCTAAAAAGAGCGCAACAATAGTATTGGGAAAACCTAAAAGAAGTCCGATTAATAAAGCCAACTTTACATCTCCGAATCCCATCGCTGTTCCTTTTGAAAAAAACCAGATTAAAAAGAAAAATAATGATGCTCCGAGGGATGAAAAAATTGATAAAATCATCTCGTGACTGCTAATTGTTCCTGTAAAAAAAGAATACAATAACCAAGCAATCGATAAGAAGATGGCGGGATAAATAACTTCATCAGGAATAATGAAATACTTTAAATCAAAAACAAAAATAACTATCAAAAAAGAAATAATAGTCAGCCAAAAAAATAATCCTAAAGAGATTATTGAACCCAAATAAATAAATACGGAAGAAAACAGAGTAGCAGTTATTAATTCAATTAAAGGATATTGAAAAGAAATCGTTCCCTTGCAATACCTACACTTCCCTCTTAAAAAAATATAACTTAGAACCGGGAACAAGTCCCAAAATCCTAAACTGTGACGGCAATGAGGACAATATGATTTTCCAGAAACAAAACTTTCTCCTTTATATAGTCTCCAAATAACACAATTTAAAAAACTGCCAATTATTAATCCGAATATAAAGATTAGAATTAACCACATCATAAGTAAATATTACCATAATTAAGTAAAAGAAAACACCCCTGAAAGGGGTGCTAATTTCTTGTTTATTAGTTACAGGACGGTGTTGCGTCGCAAGTTCCGGCAGGAGCACCAGCATAACCCGAAGAATCAACACACCAAGTTGTTCCTCCTGGCAAAATTTTTGAAAGACAGTAAGCGGTTGAAGTTATATATATTGCCAACGTACTGCCACCCTGTGATTCGATATCAGCACATAGGGCAGCTCCGTCGGTGCCAGTAGTAATAATAGAGGTGTCTACCGAAGTACAATTAGCTTGACCTACAGGACTACCATAAGAATTGTTGTTATTTAATTTGTAAATCTCCGCTGTTGATCTGAATTGATCCATCGCTGATTTAATTCTAGCATCTTTCGCAGCATTCTGAGCACCACTCATGGAAACGATAATAAGGCCGG
>Ga0265297_10001721_pt1 | contig 48953 bp, 70 predicted proteins | sample Munlanlwell13791_FD_192502 | JGI IMG/M metagenome (GOLD analysis project Ga0265297, IMG submission 192502) | Leachate microbial communities from a municipal landfill in Southern Ontario, Canada - Leachate well 137-91 | ecosystem: Engineered > Solid waste > Landfill > Unclassified | place...
TTGTCAGTGTGCTGACCAGTTCCGGAACGGTGTGGCAAGAGGTGATCGACACGGACGACTACGACGTTTTCCCTGGGTGGTCCTGATGACAGATGCTCGCATTCCGTTCGGGCCCTTGCTTGCTAGCTCGGCTGAGTCGCTGGCTGGCGCGGCACCGGTTGCGCGCAACGTGATCATTGACGGCATGGGCGTAGTGCGGCGAAGGCCTGGTCTGTCGCTGTTCAGTGGAGTGCCAGAGGATCTGTTCGTTGGCAGCCACGTGGGCGCGCTTCACGAGACCATGGACGGAAAGCTCTACGCGATTGCTATGAATCCAGGAGCAAGCGAAGAGGTAAGACCCGGGGTATGGAGCGCCACAACGCTGCAGGTGTTTCGGGTGACAGAAGCCGGCAAGCGCGTGATCACCCTGGGTGGCGCGTCCAGGGTTTCTATGGTGAGCCTGCGCCCGAAGCTCGTGGAGACGGAGCGGCTGATTGTCATAGCGAACGGGAACAGCCTACTGAAGCTCGAGAAGGGCTCGGAGCGGCTGACCCCGATTGGGCTCGGCACGCATGTTAACGAGAACACGCCGCAACAGAGTACTCACGTTGTGCGTCTCGCCGGAAGGTTGCTGGCGACGGACCAACGGTACTCGAACCATGTGCGCTACTCTGCCCCAACAACGAGCAACACGAGCCATGTCCCGCACATGTGGTGGCGTGGTGGGTACTACGACGAGAACGGGTGGATAGCTCCAGATGGGATCACGGAAGGCATGTCGTTCTCGACAGCCGGAGCACTTACGGCAGAGGTGGCCCCCGATGAAGTTCGCGCTATCGAGTCGTCATCGGACATGCTGTTCGTGTTCGGAGCCATGTCGCTCCAGCTTTTCGTTCCCGATGTCGAGTACATCTTCGCCCCAGCCGGCACACTTGACGTTGGCATTGGTGCACCATACAGCGTGATCAGGGAAGGAAGCGCGTTGTACTGGTTCGACAACCGCAAGCGCATCGTGCGTTACGGCGGCGGAGACGTCGAGGTCTTGAGTGACCCGATCAGCAAGGAGCTCGCGTCGGTGGAGATAGCCGAGGACGGTTTCGGCTACTGCTACTCTGACCGTGGCATCAACCTGTTGGTGTGGACGTTCCCGACAGACGGTAGGACGTTCGTTCTTCAGGAGGGAGTTGGGTGGTCACTGTGGGGAACCCGGCTCGAGGCCCCTGCTCCCCGTGACAGCCTGTTCAGGGTGACGACAGCGTTTAGGCGGACCCGCGGGCCGGAAACCCTGGTGGCAACCATGGGTGGGCTGGTGGCGAAGTTCGACCATGACGCGCAGGACGACCTGGAGGGTGACATCGTGTCGCGCATGGAGACCGGGTTCATCGACCACGGAACCTCGTCTATGAAGGCTAGCGAGGGCCTGACGCTGGTGGTTCGGCGTGGGACCACCAAGAGCGAGGGGGTCGAGCCAACACTGCACATTGGGTACCGGGACCGTCCTGGACCATGGACGACCCAGATCCCGGTTTCGCTAGGCCGGGCAGGTGACACGGAAGCTGTGGTAGAGTTGGGGCAGCAGGGCGTCTACCAGAGGCGCCAGTGGTTCTACCAGTATTCCGGACCGGAGCCCCTCGAGCTCGTGTCTGCCATCGAAAGGGTAACCGTGATCTGATGGCCAACATCTTTCGGTCACTGAGCGATACATTCCAGCTCTACAAGATGCCTGTGGTCGGAAATCTCCTGCCGAACCCGGCACAAGAGAACCAGGCGAAGAACGCTCGACGTGCAGTCGATCTCTACGGAGCATACCGTCCAGAAGCTGCTCAGGCGAGGATGAACGCGATGAACCAGCGTGCCTCGATGTATCAGGGCAGCATGGACACGCTGACAGCGATGGGTGGAGGCAGGCAGCCCGTCAACGTGCAGGACATTGGCAAGAACCCCATGAGTGAGCGCATGATGGGCATGGGGTATTCTGCGCCGGCCACCCAAGAGAACTGGATCATCGTTTCGAAGGACGGCCAGAGCGTTGTTGAGGTTCCACCCGGAACACAGGGGGCAGCCCCGAAGAGTTCGTATACGAAGACGACGCAGCCAGGGTTTGGAACTTCTTCCACGCACTACACGCCGCTTCCGGTAAGCAAGGCACCTGCCGGAACGTGGGTCATGTACGACGCTAACGGCAATCCGGTTCCTGTGCCGCCGGGCACGCAGGGGGCTTTCCGGATGGAAAGCCGCTGGAGCTAACAATGATCATTCCAGGCCTAGTGGCTCTTGGCGCTGGCTCCGCATACGGAGCCCTGTCCGGAGGCGACCAAGGAAAGAAAGGAGCTGGGGGTCTCAAGTCGCCGGGACCGTTCACTCCGTACGCAACGAGCTCTGGCCTTCAGCCGGGGGTAGCCCCCGATGAGTCTGGCACCTGGTGGAACCAGGCCGGGATGCAGGGAATCCCGAACTACATGGCTCCTGGGTACCGTGAACAGGCGTGGTGGGGCAACAGGGGCGACTGGGACAAGCTGGCTGATCCAGTCGAGAGCTACTGGGGCAGCGCCAATGCTCCTCTTCAAGGCCGACAGGAGGGCGCCCAGGCGGCCTACGATGCTGCCGAGCGTGCGCCTGGTAGCATCGAGGGTCCGCAGCGCACTGGTGAGTTCTACAACTCGTTTCTGTTGAACAAGCCAGCAATTGAGCAGGATGCTGGGCTGGGTGCCGCCTACGAGGCTGCCAAGGCGCGAATGCGTGCTGACGTGGAGAGCTCGACGGCTGCGCGTGGAACGTGGGGGGCGTCAACGACGGACGACCAGATCCGAACGGGGCTGGTCGATCTCGAGGCGGACAGAGCGTCACGCGAGGCTGACTACCGCCTACAGTCGTTGGCGGAGAAGCGGGCTTGGGAGACGCTGGGTTCGCAGGCAGCTGGTTCTGCCGACCAGGCAGCTGTGGATCGGTACTTGGCATCGACGCAAGGAGCACGAACCACTGGTGAGCTGGGCTTGGAAGCCGACGCGGCAGAGCGCGACCGGGTGATGTCCGGGCTCGAAGGCTACACCAGTGTGGCTGACACGAAAGGTGGAGCTCTGGTAGCCGAAGAGACTGGGGCCGGGCTGGCCCAGGATGAGGCCTACGATAGGGTGCAGACCTATCTGAATGCGCAAACTGGCCTGGCAGCCCAACTGGACAGCGTCTACGGGGAAGGCTTCAGCGACCTGATTGAGAACAACCAGGACCTGATGAATGCGCAGCTGGCGATTCAGCTGGCTCAGGATGCCAACTGGGTGGCGCAGGTTTCAGGCGCTGGAGGCAAGATGCTGTCTGAGGCTCAGGCGGCGGTCGTGACGTATCAGATGCTTCAGGGTTCAGGTGGCGCTTCGGGTGCATCCAGTGGTGGCGCGGCGGGTTCCGTGCCAGGAGCCGGAACGACCGTGCAGAATGGCATGATCGTTCCGTACTGAAACCATGGCATACAAAGGACTCAACCTCAGCTGGATCGGCGCCATGCGCCCCGACCTGTACCAGAACTACCCTCTGGCGGTGAAGGGTGATACTGGGCTCGACGTGCGGAGGCAGGCCGAGACAGAGCGTGCCCAGCGTGCAGCCGAGGAGGGTGCGACTGAGCAGCGTGGGCTTTTGGGGCGTCAGATCTCTCAGCAACAGGAAGCGTCTTGGTTGCGAGCCAGAAATGAGCAGGCGAAGCTCGATGCTGCGCGCACCAAAGAGAAGGACGAGCTCTTCAAGGAGTTCGCCAAAGCTGTTGCCGTGGGAGACTACTCGACCGCTCAAGCGCTGAGCCAGGAAATCGATCGCCGCAAGTATGACGAGACGGTGCTGTGGCAGGGAGCGGCACCACCTGGCGGAAGTGCTACTGACGTTTCCGGTGCCACCCCGGCGCCCCAGGCTCCTTCTCCACCGGCTCCTGGCGTTCAGCCAGCACCTCAGAGTGTTCCTCAGCTTTCTGCGGAAGAGGAACGGAGACTGGCGGAAGCCAAGGAGCAGTACCCGGACGAGAAGTGGCTGTCGGAACAGACTGGCCCCAGAACACCAGGAGCTCTTGCATCGCTAGGAGCACGAAGGATTGGAGGGGTCGAGGCATGGCAGCGTGCCGTGGACGATACCGCGGATGTACAGCCGCTTCCTGAGCTCAACCCGCGACTGTCGTTTCTGTTCAGCTTGATCGGTCCCGACGCGGAAGCCTCAAGCGAGGAGCCAAAAGGAGAAGCTGAGTACGCATCGCCAGATGCAAAGACCGAGCTGCAGCGTGCGAAGAAAGAGGCGCAGCGCTCCGGGAAGGGTGGAGCAGACAGGCTGAAGTTCCTGATGCAGCATGAGGGCTTGAAGCCGCCGCCGAAGCCGGCCCCAGCGCAGCCCAAGAAGCCAGCTGCGGCAGCACCCGTCTCCACTGCTCCGACGGGCGCGGTGGCTGCTCCCGACAAGCCCCCGGTACCGGTGTTGAACTCGGGGCTGGGGCTGGTGCGCCGTCCAGACTTCCGTGTGGTCGACAGGGAAACAGGACGGGTAACTGCTACCGACGATGAGAAGGCGGTTGCTACCTGGCAAGGCCAGGCCATCGGGCAGGCGTTTGCTCAGCTGTTCGCGTCAGCTCGCGATGCAAGCGAGAAGCGGGCCGCTAGGATAGGGTTGGATGCCGCGAACGGGTACGCCGAAGCCATGCCGGTCGAGAAGGCCATCGAGGAGGGCTACAAGGCGTACCAGGCAGAGCTGGCGCGTGACACGAGCACGAAGAACGCGCGCATCGCTGCTTCTGGTAGGCGCGCGGAAGATGATCTGCTTCAGCCGTACGATGTCGGCAGGGAGAGGTTCACCAACATGCTGCAGGGCCACAAGACCCAGCAGCTGAACGAGCAGCTTGGCATGATCGCCGGCGGGCTGAGAGACCTGTTGGGTGGTACCAACCTCTCGAAGAGTCAGGCGCTGAAGCAGCTGATCCGTGTGCACGAAGACCGGATCTCTAACCAGGACTACCTGATTGCGGCTCAGTCCGACGGTCTCGCCGGCAAGCTGAGCGCGCTCAAGAACTACATCACGGGAGACGCTCCGATCTCCGACGAGACGATTGAGTCTGCTCGGAAGTTGCTGACAAGCGCACACGAGACCAGAAGGAAGCATCTTGAGTCGTTGTCCGACATGGCCTACCGACTCGTCTACACCACGGCGGGAAGGAAATACGGGACGGAAACCGATTGGAGAAGTGAGGCCAGCAAGACAGCCAAGCTGGTGTACCCAGCATGGAAGGAGGAGCGTGGCACTGGTCTTACTACTGGTGCTCCTGGACCGGAACCACCGGCTAAACCAACGACTGACGTGTCGAAGCTGTTGAAGGCATTGGCGAGGTAATGGAAGCCCTGACGCACCTAAGAACCCTCTTGCAAGAGGCGCTTCAGAAGGACCCGAAGCGGTTCATCGAGCTGGCCACCACGATGCCGGCAGAGGTGCGCGAGGTGCTCGGTGACGACGATTTCCGCGCCATGGTGACCCAGGCCGGTGACACGATGAGGGGACCCACTGGAGCGGTGGAGGCACAGCAGATTGATCTGCGTGCTGGGGCCATGGAGGGGGTTGCTAAGGCACGCACGGAGGACGTGAGCGGGAAGCCAGCTGAGAAGCAGCCGAGTCGTCTCGCAAACGTGTTGACTACAGCGGACATTCCTGGAGCTGACAGGATCGCACAGCTTCAGGGAGAGGAGCTCGAGGCAATGTCTCGGGCCATCAGCGAACAAGAGGAAGCCGGGCGAGACGAATCGCTGCGAACGATGAGCAAGATGAAGCAGCTCGCGGCAGATCCAGAGTATGTGCCTCCTGGGATTGGAGCCAAGCTACGGCCTCTCACCATAGCAATCCCGCTGGTGGGGCCAGCGATGCGGTTCGGGCAGATGCTCAAGGAGAACTGGGAAGAACCCACCGTCGAGCAGTTCCATGAGGACATCAAGAGCCACCCAGAGCTCACCCTGGGGGCATTGGAGGGGTACGACGAATCTTCGAGCCTGTACAAGCGCTACGCTGACCTGGCGTGGCAAGAGGCCAGAAAGAAGGCTGAGGCCGAAGGGAGACCCATCTATCGCGTCTCTCAGATGCCAGACGTGAGGCGCACGCTGACTCGTGGATTCACGCGGGTCGCCGCTCCTTTGGCGCTCGGTGCGGAACGCGGGCTTGTTGCTGGGTTGCCATCGGAGGCTATCGGCAGGCTGGATCCTTCCTACGCTGAGGCCAGGGAACGTTCTCTGGAGCAGAGTCCCGGTGTGGCCACGGCTGGGATGGTTGGTAGCCTGGTCTCGCCAGCTGGGCCTATGAGCATCGGTGGTCTTGCGGGTCGCATGGCAACTCGAGGCGTATCCAACTTAGCCCCTCGTTTGGCTTCTTCAGGGCTCGGAGCTGGGATCGTACGTGGAGGGCTAGAGGCTGGGGCTGGGGCTGCGGCTGAGAGCGCTGGGCTGAGTGCTGCCGACGTTGTTGCCGGAAGAGCGTCCGAGCCAGAGCTAGCAGCTACCAGGGCAGGTGAGGCTGGCGTCGTGGGTGCTGCGTTCGGAGCTCCCATCGGGGCCCTTCGGTCTCTGGCGTCAGCTGGTCGCGGATCGATTCGAAGCGGCGGCAGTCCACATGCTCAGTTGCTACGCGACGCACGCGAGGCTGGTGCCGAGACTTCGGTGCTGAGCGGGATCAAGCCGGGACCTGCCGTGCGCCAGCTGAACAAGCAGTCTGCGTCGCCGCAGGCTGCTCTTGCGGAAGAGATTGCCCCACCGATGTTGCGTCAGGCTGGACAGGAATCGGATGAATATGCCGACCTGTTGCGCAAGGCAGAAGGGCAGGTCTTGGAGGGCAGCCGGCGGATGGAGGAGGCAACGAAGGAGACGATAGAGAAAGCGAAGCAGCAGTACTACAAGTCCAGCGCAGGAAAGAAATTGCACGAGATTGACGAGCTGCGGGAAGCCGTTGATGACGTAGCGAGAGAGTTCGAGCTGTCGAGTGGTGCCGCGGTGCCTGGTCGTCAAAAGTGGCTCAAGTTGGTTCGTGAGCTACGAAATGAGCTCCAGGGCGAGGCAATTCCGTTTTCTGCAATGACGGCAGCAGGCGCAGAATCGGATGCCCTGAGGTATGCTTCACGACAAACAGGCCCAAGAGATAAAGTGCGAGAGATCAATGGGAAGCCAGAGGTGCTCACGCTGGAGGACATGCGTAAGCGTGGCTACGATGGCAATGCATTACTGAGAAACGTTCTCTTGAAGGGCTATGGTCAGAAGCTGCGTCCCGAAGACCCCTTCCCAAATTGGGCAACAAAGGGCAAGGGAGCGCCGGCCAACACGGTGCGCTTCTTGGTGCGCCCGGTTCGGTACAACGCTCAAGACATCGACAAGGAGATCGCTGCTATTGACGAGATGCTTGCAGAGTCCAAAAGCAAGGCAGGCGGGGTTCTGCCCAGTGAATTCAATCGGTTGTCAGAGGCTGCGCACAGTTTGAGGGATCGTTTGGGCGCATCAGGGTACCTGGCCGCGCAGCGTTTCACGCTTCCCGATGGTACTGAGGTAACTGGGCATGCTGCTCAGATGCAGCAGTTCGCTAAGCTGACAGGCGAGGTCAAGCAAGCGGTGCAGCAGGCAGGGGTTCCCGAGCGTTCCGTGGGTACGCCTACCGCAAGCCAGCTGAGCGCATCGGAACAGGCTGGCGTGCGGGGCAGAATGAAGGGAGCTGGTCAGCTGGATCCTGACGAACGGACCAACCTGGAGCTGGTGTCCAGGTGGAGCGCACCTCCCGGGGTGGCGCACGAGCCCGTGCTGCCACGCATGGGAGAGCTCGAACAGAGTGCTGAGGGGCTGGGTCTGAAGTATCCTCTTCCAGCAACGGTTGGGGCTCCTGAACGGGATGCCTTGCTTTCCAAGCTGATGGGATACGGCGACCCGACGCGACCCAGCACGAACCAGGCGCTGATGGACATGGCTGGGCGTACCGGAACAGCGCAGCGGTTACGTCTCATGCCCGGGGTGCACGCAACGAATCTGTTGCATGAGTTGTCGCGACCGAGATTGAGGACAGGCTTTACGACGAGCCTTGGCAGTCGAGCCTACACGGGCGGGGCGCTGTCTGCGGTTGGCAGGCAGCTGCGCCTAGATGCGGCGCTGCGGGCCATCGAAGAGTTGAGCCCGGGTGCTATAGGCGCTGCTACTGTGGAGCCAGAGAACGAGCCGCGCTTGCCTGTGATGCTGCAGGGCATCAGGTCGGCGTTCTGAGAGGTGACACGATGATCCCTATGCTGATAGATGAGCCCTTCGAGAAATTCCCGCTGCTCTGGCAAGCAGCAGAGGACGCAGAGGAAGTTGACATCGTCGAGCTGTTCGGTTGCCCAGCGCGATGGGTCAGCTGCGTTGCTGGCGACCTGGTTGTAGTTGACCAGTTCGATGAGGAGCACGTGATCTACTCGGAGGAGTGGGAAGCCCGCTCTATTCAGCGCCTGTGCGTCAAGAAGATCCTTTCCGTGACCACTGACACAGACAAGTTTCCCTCACCTGTGACCAATACAGGCACCTACGTGCGCGTGTACAAATGACGAACGCTCTCATGGCTACCAGGAAGAGAAAGCGCTCTGGCAAGCCAGGCGAGCTTGACAAGTGTCGGTTCCGCGAGCAGAGCCGGCAGACGATCGTGCGGGTCGTTCATATCCAGGAGCGCGAGCTGGGTGTCAAGGCGCCCATCGAAAAGGACAAGAACAACCGCCATTGGCGGGCACATGTGGCTGTTGGCATGAGGGAAGTGGCAGATGGGCTCAACAATGACGAGCGCAAACTGATGATCAACGCCCTGGCCAGGGCAACGGAGAACTGACAATGGCAAGCACATGGTTTGATGAAGGACTGGCAGCCCTCATGCAGGGCGCTGTTACGGCTGGCACAACTGACCTCAGGTGCCTGATTCTGGACGAGACCTACTCGTTCGACCGTACGGACAAGTTCGTTTCGGACGTGTCGGGTGACGAGCTCACCGGAAGCGGCTACTCCCGCAAGGAGCTTTCTGGTGAGGTTGTAGCCGTGGCCTCGAATCAGGCACAGCTGACAATCAACAACGTAACATGGACAGGGTTGTCTCCGGCTGTAGCCGAGAAGGCAGCGTGGATTATTGTCTACGTCTACAACGCCAGCGATGAGGCGGCGCGATTGTTGTTCGCTGCGGACCCAAACGACCTGACGCTGAACGGGTCAGAGGTGGTCTGCAAGTGGAACAACAATGAGTCAACAGCAGGAGTAGCAGCGTACCTAGCAGCAGCGTGACACATGAAAGCTGCTGTCCTAGAGCTCATGCATGGACGCTCAGGGGCACGTGTGCCCTTCGGCATTCTTCCGGCTGGAGCTCGAGGGCATGTCACGACGCCGGTGTTGGTTCCCGGGACGCGGACCATTGCCCCCGAGCCGGCTGGGGCCACCGGGCACGTCACGACGCCGGTACTGATACCAGGAAGCTTGACGCTTGCCCCCGCGCCGGCCGGGGCCACCGGGCATGTCACGACGCCGGTGTTGGTTCCCGGGACGCGGACCATTGCCCCCGAGCCGGCTGGGGCTACCGGGCACGTTCCTGACCCAGTGTTCTTTGGTGGCTTGCAACAGTTCGCTCCCGCTCCGGCTGGGGCGACGGGGTACGTCACGACACCGGTACTGGTTCCCGGGACGCGGACCCTCGCCCCAGCCCCCGCCGGGGCAACTGGGGCTGTCACGACGCCAGTACTGATACCAGGCATCCGGGTTCTAGCACCGAGCCCCGCAGGAGCGTGGGGTGGGGCGCTAGACCCGGAGCTGGTCTCGACTACTGGAGCAGTGCTAGCACCAGCACCCGCCGGGGCAACCGGTGGCGTTCCTACTCCAGCGTTGCTTGGGTCGGCCCAAACCCTGGCCCCCGCGCCGGCTGGTGCCACCGGGAACGTCACGACTCCGGTGTTGGTACCAGGTACGAGAACCCTGGCCCCCGCGCCGGCTGGTGCCACCGGGAACGTCACGACTCCGGTGTTGGAGAACGTGTCTTCCAGTGAGCTTGCCGTAGAAATCACGGCCCCTTCCCCCACGGCCGCGCTCTACTCGGGAGTCACGCAGGAGATCTCTGGCACGTACACTGGAAGCCCGACAGAGATCAAGGCGTACTGGGACGACGAATACACGGAGCTGGCTGGCACCTCGACGGATATCGGGTCCGGCACGTGGTCGCTGGACGTCGTGCCAGTCTACGCGCAGGTCGGGGTCACAACGCTCTACGTGCGCGCGTACGACGGTGACGGGTACGCCTACGACACGCTTGCGATTACCGTGACGCAACGCGGCCCGATGGACCTGTTCGCGGCCGAGCGCAGCTACCACGCGGCTGACGATTCGGGCTGCACACTGAGCGGCGGGACTCCGGACAAGTTCACGGTGATCCCTGATGCGAAGTTGGGAACCGACAACTCGCGTCTGTCGCAGACATCGGACGCGAATCGGTGGCTAGTGCGGAGTTCTGACTCGAACTTCGCGGGTCGCAGAACTGCGTACAATGCCACGTGGGCGAACGACGTCCACATGTATCCGGGGAGCACCTCGCAGGTGTTCGGGCAGCGGGAGAGTGGAAAGGTCACGACGATCGTGCTCGGGTGCTGCGAGTCGAGCTCAGGCAGCAGTGTGGGGCTACTTCAGACGGGCACCGGCGGGTCCTACGGCGCCGGGCGATACGCTGACGGCACGCTCGTGTTTGCCGACGGAGGATCGCCGCGCACCACGAGTCACACGCTCCGTGTCAACGTCCCGTTCGCGCTTCGTGTCGAGTGGGACGACACGAACAATTTGGCGAACTGGTACATCTACTACGACGACGGCGAAACTGCGAACGGCTCTGTGACGTGGAGCACGGCGGCCGACTACACCGGGATGTACATTGGCGCCACGGATTACGGATGGTACGGGTCGTTCTGCGATATCCTCGCAATCGACGGCGCGCTCGGTGCTGGCGAGTGGGATGCATTTGTCGCGCAGTGGCTACGCGGTAGAATGGGCTGGACATGAGCGTCCCCAGTGGGGACGAAAGGAAAGACGAAAAACATGACTGAGAAACCGAAGGTTGGATCGAAGGCTTGGATCATTGGGCTGATCAGTGTTGTGGTGGCGGCAGTGCTCGGGTACCTGGCGAACGGGTGCTCGGTGCTCGCTCCAGCGAAGGAACCCGCTCGTGAGGTCTGGTATGCGGCCGAGCTGCTGTGCGAGCAGGATCTGGAGCAGTATGCCCAAGTTCAGGCCATCTCCGGAGCGGCGCAGCTGATCGAGGACGTGTGCTCGAGTGTTGAGGTCGCACGGCCCTACGTCGAGCTGCTGCTGCGCGAGGACCAGGTTCGGGGTGGAGATCCTCGTGCCGTTCCGCGCGCGAACGCTCAGAGGATGCTGGTCGCTCGCCGGAGCGCCCAGTGATCCGTGCCGTCCGCTCGCTCGCCATGCTCGTCGTTGCGTGCGTGGCTAGCCTGCTGGTGGCAGCCGAGTGCCAGCGACCGGCTCAGCCGGCGGTGGGCGGCGGACCTAGCACAGGATGGGAGGGGGGAGTCAATACCGGAGGAGAGGCCCTGGTCCCCCCTCCCCATCCCCCCTCCTCGAAGGTTTGCCGGTGGGTGCCCAGCGGACGAGCTGTTCGCCGTGGCCAGGCCCGGGTGGTAGGCGGGTCGCCCAGTGCTCTCGGGGCCTACCCCTGGACATGCTCGGTGGAGACGGCGGACGGAGCCCACTACTGCGGGGCGACCGTGGTGAGACCCATGGCCGCCCTGTGCGCCGCTCACTGTCAGGTCCAGCCAGGTGACGTGCTGCACTGTGGGACGGTGGACCTGACGCATCCGGGGCAGAGGATTCGCATCGCGGAGCCGAGGAACAACCCCACGTGGTCAGGCGTTGGCACGATGGGCGACGTGGCTGTCCTGATGCTCGAGTCGAGCACGACCATGCCCCCCGTCGAGCTGTCAGACCGCGACGTTCACGCAGACTACCCGATTGCCCTTGTGGCAATAGGTTGGGGAGCCATCCGGGAAGGGGGTCCGGTGACGCCGATCCAGCAACACGTTACCCTGCCGCTGGTTCCCTGGGACGAGTGCGACCGGGAGTTCGAACACCGTCTCACCGGCGACATGCTGTGCGCCGGTGGGATCCCGGGGCAGGATGCTTGCCAGGGAGATTCAGGGGGCCCCCTGGTGGTCCAGACAGGCTCAGGCTGGGCACAGGTCGGGATCGTGTCCTGGGGCCACGGATGCGCCCGTGACTTGCCTGGGGTCTACACCTCGGTCTACCAGTGGCGAGACTGGATCCTGGCCTGTTCGGAGCCATGATGGTTGTAGGTGGTAATCCCACACCGGTCTGGACCGAGGACGACCTGCACGCCTACAGGAAGCTGGCTGTTCGCCGGCTAGAGTGGGCGTGCGGGTACCCGCCGGCGAAGGCGGTACCAGAGGAGCACGAGCGGTACCGGGTGGTGACCGCGGACCTGGACCCGGGCTCCAGGGGAGTGCACCCGGACCCGTTCTCCTCGTGCGCGCTCTTGGCCCACTGGCTCTACCTGGAGCTCGGCGTGAGTGAGCCGTGGCTGGACCACCCGAAGGCGCCCCATGGCTGGAGGGGAGATGGCGCGGTCCTCTATCGTCTCGTGTGCCAGTCGGTCCAGTGGGACCGAAGGAAGCTGGAGGGAGGGGACGTGCTGATCATCGCCGACCACTGGCCGTCAGGAACCGACGCTCACGTTGTGTGTGTCCTGGACGAAGCCCTGTTTGACGATGCCGAGCACTGGCTTGCGACGGCCGAATATGGCCAGCCGGGCGGTGTTCTGAAGACCAAGTCCTGGAATCGTACGCGCTGGGGCAACCGGTTAGTGCGGGTCGTACTTCCGCTCGAACGCGTTCTGAGGCAGGCTTTCATGCGTGGCTTGCTGGACCCCTTTCCGGACCCGGCACATGTACCGGGCCAAGGAGCTTGAGATGGTTGACCGCGACGCGCTCACTCCGCTGACAGCACTTTCGGCTCGCCAGGCCCTGGAGCGGACGATACGTGACATGCATGCTCTCGAGGGTGACGTGGGGACGCTGGCCGTCGACGTGGCGCAGACAAAGCAGGTGGCGATGGCTACGGCCGAAGCTGTGGCAGCCCATTTGCGGAACGAACAGGACCGTCCACGCATGAGTCCGGCAGCCGTAAAGGCGTGGCTGGGTGGGACGGCTGCCATCCTGGCCATCCTTGTCGGCGGGCTCACGCAGTGGCGGGTAGCCCAGGCAGGCGCGGAGTCCAGGCGCGGAGCCGAGATTGCTGCGTCGCAGGCCTTCGACAGGAAGGCGGAGATCGACCGGCAGAAGCTGGCGATCGAAACCGCTGAGCTTGCGGCCAAGCGGACAGGTGAGGAGGTTCGCAGGGCGTTCCGCGAGGAGCAGGCCGAGGCTGAGCGGCGAGCTTCGATGCGGGTTGCGCCGACGCGCGGCATGCGGTAGACAGACTCACGCGAGGCCCCTGCGGGCAGCCCCTTGGGGCTCGGTCGGTTCAGATCCGGCGCTTCGCACTTCGCCGCTACGCCGCCTCTCGCGGTCAGGCAAGCGGCAGAGGGCTAGCGACTGGCGAGAGCAGTCTCTAGCCCTCGACTCACCGACGGGGGCTCAGAAGATGCCGTTGTCGAACACGTACAGGGCAATCTGAACCTGAGACAGTTGCCATGCCCTGCGCTGGTGGTGTGACCATCCAGCGAAGTGTCCTGTGCCGTCATGAAACTGACGATGGTGGTCGTGGCATAGCGGGAAGGCAAAGCGGTCGTGGCTTTTCATCCCAACGCCCCGCCCAAACGTCGGGTGATGTGGTTCGGAGGGAAGTGCACCGCAGACGGAACAAGGCCTTGTGGCAACGAGACGGAGGTGGCGCTTGGCTGCGGCTTCTCCCCAGGAATGTTGCCCCCGGTAATGACAGCGGTTAGCTGAGCCGCTCCGAATGGCTCCTTGCGTTTTAGCTTTGCGATTCCCCAGGTTATTGCCCGTGATGCGTCCGTGAACAGCACATTGGTTGCTACGAGTCCGTGCCTTGCTAGCCACTTGACCTGCTTCACTGTTGCGAGCCGCTTTACAGCTCTTGTCGAAAGTTCCTTGAGCATTCTGCTTGCGGTACGGAAGCTCATTCCTGCGATGTCGTTGTCCGAGCATCCGAAGCGTTTCAGTGCTGAAGCTTGGGCTGGCGACATGGGTTTCCACCCGTACTTGGAATCCATGTATTCGACCGACGCTTGCTTGACGCCGCACATGTCGAACAGATTCAGCGCGATGTGCTGGGTAGTTGTCTTGCTTTCAAGAGCGTGCAGCTTGGCGTGAATTGCTTTGCGTGCCTCCTCCAGAGCTTCAAGCACGTCGGTTCCCGGCTTGGCCTTGAGCTTCTTCTTCGCTAGCTTGATCTCGTCTTCTGCAAACGTGCCACCGAGCACATCTACCGGCGACTGTAGCATTGCTGGGTTGCACACTCCTCGAAAGTCCAGGATGTTGACGTGGGGCTTCGATGACGCCGCTATGAGTGCTCTACGTTCGGCTGCTTGGTCATCGCGTGGAAGGTGATCCACCAGCCCAGGAAGCACTCTAGTGCCGCGCCCTACCATCTGTGTGGCAAGGGACAGGCTGCGCGTGGGTCTTGCGAGTACAATGAGCCCAACAGAAGGAGCGTCGAACCCTTCTGTTGCGATCTGGCAGTTGCAGAAGCGCTTGAAGCGTCCCGCTTTGAACTCTGCTACAAGGCGACGCCGCTCTATGGGGTCAGTTTTGCTGTGGATGAAGCAAGCGCTTCCTGGCTCCAGGGCATTGAATCGTTCGCATGTCGCCTCTGCCGATTGGATGCCAGGCAGAAACACGATGGCCTGTTCGTCCTTGTAGTGTCGCATTACGTCGTCCACGATAGGAACAACGCCCTTCAGGATCTCGGCGTCGAGCTCCGACTTAACGAAGTCGCCAGCTGTGACGCGAACCTGTTTGAGGTTGACCTCCTGGATGACCACGGTCTCGGCCTTGATGGGGGCCAGGAACCCAGATATGATGCCGGCCATGATGTCATGTGTCATGGCAACCGAGGCGAACCAGCGTCCAAGTGCTTTCTTGTCGTGTCGCTTAGGGGTAGCTGTGACCCCTAGCCTCTTGGCTAGCTTGAAGCGTTCGAAGGGTCTCACGAACGTGTTACCAACGTAGTGGTGGACCTCGTCGACGATGATCAGCGAGAAGTAGTCCTCTGGCCAGTTCTCCAAGCGCTTCTTGGAGCGGATCGTGTTGATCGAGGCAACCACACACTGAGCCCACGGTGGAGCCTTGGAGCTTGCTTGCTCGATGTGGGGGCACAGGTGGGTGCGCAGTTCTATCCGCGCGCGCAGCTGTTCCACAAGCTCTTCGCGATGAGCCAGAACTAGTATGGGTCCCTGGGTCCATCTCTTGATCACCTCGCAAATGATCTCCGTCTTGCCCAGGCCTGTTGCCATCACGAGGAGGGTGGATTCGTGAGTTGTCAGCTTTTCCAGAATGGCTTGTGTTGCACGCTCCTGGTACTCGCGCAGTAGGCTTACCTCGGCAGTTGGTTGTTGGGGCAGCAGCGAGAGCTGGCCTTTCTGCTCGTCGGCGTCATCGTCCAGAATTGACAACCAATCCATGGCTACCAATTCAGTTTGGATTTCGTGGCGGAGCCAACGGGACGGCCAGTCTTCTTTGTTGGGCGAGGGCCGAACTTCCATCCGCGCCCAAGACAGTGCTGGCAACCCTGGTTGGAGCAACACTTCTCGAGTGGCCAGTTTGCCATCAGGTTCTTGCGAGCCTCGACGAGTAGCTCGGCAAGCCTTGAGTTGGGTCCCCAGTGCTTGCGTGCAATAGAGATACAGGAACCCAGTTTGGCAAACATGTATGTAGCCATACGCGCTGTCTCTACGTACGCTTTAGCGTCAGGGTCGCGCTCAAGCAGCTCGCGTTCCTCCCTCTGGCGATGTGCTTTGTACTCGCGGCTTTGTACCGCATGCATTGTCAGTCCGAGCCTGGTAGCTAGGAGCTCGCGTGCTACGCGCATTGGTGTCGTGCGGCGCACCGGAATGCTTGGTGGTGGAGCTGGCATAGTCTCAGAAACCAGTTGTAGCAGCTTCGATCGTGCACTCACAACGACTGGGTCACTTGCCACCGTGTAGCTGGTTTCCGATGTCGTTAGCAGCTCAGCGTCTGCGTCGTCACACTCGATGATGCGGATGCGTACTGTGCCGAGCTTCAACCGTACCGCAGCGGCCATCCGCTTCTTGCCAAGCAAGAGCTCCAGGGAGCTGTCAGGGTGGAGGCGAAACGTTGGCGGATTGATGAAGCCAACGCGAGCTATGCTGGCCGCAAGTAGGTCCACTTCCTCAGTGTTGAGCAGTGTGTAGACATCAGTTGGAAGCGGAATCCGTCTGAGAGCGGTGTCACGCACAATGTCTGTAGTGATCATGGTCGTACGATGACGATATTGGGTAGGTTACCGAAGACGAGGTCGGTGTCGAGGGTGGCCTGGAATAGCTGCTCCAAGCTCGACACCTGGGCGTCCTGGAGGTCGGCGTCCCGGAGGTTGGCGTCCCGGAGGTTGGCGTCCCGGAGGTTGGCGTCCCGGAGGTCGGCGTACTGGAGGTCGGCGTACTGGAGGTCGGCGTCCTGGAGGCTGGCGCCTTGGAGCTTGGCGCAAGTGAGGTTGGCGCCCCGAAGGTTGGCGCCTTGGAGCTCGGCGTCCTGGAGGTCGGCGCCTCGAAGGTGGGCGCCAGTGAGGTCGGCGTCCCGGAGGTTGGCGCCATTGAGGACGAGCCTGACTCCCTCCGGCTTGCCCGCGAGCCAGAGCTCGTGCTCCGCCATCTGCTCAGGCGTGATCATTTCTGTGTGCGCAAGGCATGCCAACCGTAGACCTGCGACGGCGCCGCTCGGCCTATGTACTGCTCTGCTTTCTCCCCAAGACGTTCGCGCAGCACCTTTATGTTGACTATCTCGCGTCCGGCCCGTGAAGAAGCTCGCCACACGAACCCGTTGTCCTCAATGGGTTTGCGCAGCGCTATGGCTTTCAGTTGCGGCTCGGCTACGGCCAACAGCTTCTTGAGACCATCGCACTCGCGGACTGCAGCGGCTAGTTCGGCTGTTGTTGGTGCGTCGGAATGCCCCTCGCACAGCGCTCGTAGCTTGGTTGCCCCGAGAGCAGCCGGCAGCAAGAACTCGGCGCAGTGGGGGCGGCCCCAGCAGTTGGCGCAGTGTGGACCCGTGGTAGCTTGAGGATCGTCGTTAGTAGCAGCAGCAATCACATTGCGTTGCCATCGTGCCCCAGCGGCCGACTCGAGCTGGACGCAATCGGACGACCACCACCAGGACGCTTCCATTGGCGTCCACAACCCGATCCGATAGTGAGATGCGCCTTTCAGCGTCGCGTATGCTAGCGCGTAGGAGTGAAGCTGTAGAGAGGACTCGAAGTCCGGGACAGTCCATCGTGTCCGCTTGATGTCGGCGACAAACACGCAGTCGTCAACGTGCCACGCCATATCGAGGTGCCCCTCAGTTACTGCTTGGGAGCTTCCGGGGGGAACGCTGAAGCCAAAACGGTCCAGTGCAACATGTAGCTCGACGTCTGCCTTCCCGTAGTCGAGCTCGACCATAACGCCGTCTTGATCTGCGACCTCAACGACGGTCGGAGGCGGCCACGAGAACACGTCCTCTCGTAGGTCGTCGGGGAGCCTGTCTAGCAGCTCTTCCCAGCCCTCCATCTGTGAGCAACGCGCGTGGTACGATCGGCTTAGCAAGGCCGGTAGGCCGGAGCCGTATTGCTCGGAAAGAAGCGGGGCCTTGCCGCAGAATCTTGATTGTGGCAAGCTACTCATTCGGTGTCCTAGTGACATGGCAGCCCTTTCTGGATCCATCTCCCGGCCCAGCGCAACTGAGCCGGGAGATGGTAATTTGGTTCAGACACCAGCGTCTTCGATGAGCTGGGTGAGGTAGCGGTGGAGCTGTTCGATTTGATCGGTTGTTAGGTCTTTCGAGCGTGGGGGCGAGTCGGTCTCAAGGGCCTGACGCAGGACCGCCTTTAATCGTTGCGCGTCTAGGTTGAGATGGTCGAACTTGACGTTGATCTCAGCGAGCATGCCAGAACGCCATTGCTCGCTTCCCCTATCTGAAGCACCAGACGCAGCCGGCGGTTCCGTCAACGGCCTGGGAGAGGCTTCACGATCTGTCTTGGGCTCTGGCCTGGGCCCTGGCCTGGGCAGAGGCTGGTTCCTGGGAGGAGGCGGGCTATTGCGAGGCGAAGCTGGTTTGGTTCCAGGATTGGCCTTGGGCGCGAACCTGGGCAGCTCGTCCTTTGGTACTTCGTCTGCATCCCGGTCCCCCTCAACCGCGAACAGGCATTGCCACATGTAGCGGCGCATGTAGGTGGTAAGCCCACCCATTTCCTGGATATCCGATGCTCCGTAGAGCTGGGCGGAGTACTCAAGGACAGCTCCGTGTCCTGCCACAAGTGCGGTGAGCGTGACGGTCTCTTCGTTTGGCCTGGTCAGAAGGAACGACACCCCGATCCCGTGCTTAGCTAGTGCAGCCTGGGAAACTGCGTCTAGTTCCGCGATCGGAGAGTAGGGATACTGGATCAGTTTGCCCTTCGTGTCGTGATACGACACGAGCTTGTTTTTCTTGAGCTTGTCGAACTCAGTCTTTGCAGTGGACATCTCCACAAGCAGTTTGCACAACGCTTCTGGCGTTCCGTGAACGGTGAATGACGGCCGCTCCATGCAAACCTGTTCTGTAAACAGGTTGGTAGCGGCGCGATCGGCTGTTTGATTGGTCTCGTCCATTGGGTCCCTTTCTGGACACTAGTGTGTATTAATAGAATGTACCCTGAAACTAGACTGCTGTCAAGGGCTATCTGGTTAGGTTGACTACGTTGGCCAGGTTGCCGAAAACCAGGCCAGCGTCGAGGTCGGCCTGAAACAGCTGCTCCAGGCTTGAAACAGTGGCGCCAGTGAGGAAGGCGCCTCGAAGGTTGGCGCCTTGGAGCTTGGCGCCAGTGAGGTCGGCGCCAGTGAGGTTGGCTAATCGAAGGTCGGCGCCAGTGAGGTCGGCGCCAGTGAGGTCGGCGCCTCGAAGGTTGGCGCCTAGCAGGTTGGCGCCTTGGAGCTTGGCGTCCTGGAGGTTGGCGCCTTGGAGCTTGGCGCCTCGAAGGTTGGCGCCTTGGAGCTCGGCGTCCTGGAGGTCGGCGCCTCGAAGGTGGGCGCCAGTGAGGTCGGCGCCTAGCAGGCTGGCGCCTTGAAGGTGGGCGCCTCGAAGGTTGGCGCCAGTGAGGTTGGCGCAAGTGAGGTCGGCGTCCTGGAGGCTGGCGCCTTGGAGCTTGGCGCAAGTGAGGTTGGCGCCTCGCAGGTCGAGCCTGACGCCACCAGGATGGCCATCGACCCAGAGCTTATGTGCAGCTAGTTGCTCGGTGGTGATCATCTAACCCCTACCAGAACAGGAGGTGATCCAGGTTTCACCAGAAGGACCAGGCGTCTCGGGCCCGGTCCTCGGTACCGCAGGAGTCCAGATGCGAGCGGGACAGGACGGCGTCTGCCCGAAGCTTCCGCCCCGACGGCGTCTACGGCAGCCGACTCTAGTGCAGCTTCGGCCTCAACTTCGTCTGCGCCAGCAATCCGCTGGTAGCACCGGACTGCGTCCCGCGATATTATCCAGGGACAATGGGCCTCTAACAGGTCGCGTCGGGCCGTGTAGGCCTGCTCTATTAGCGACTCGAGGACCTGTTCTGGGGTCGTCGCCAGCGCTACCGCAAGCTCTGACAGATGTGAGAAAACCCGCTTTGTGATGGTATGCTTCATGGTGCAAACATCTTTTTGGTTTGCTCGGCGACCCACGCTCGGTGGATCCGGCTGTTCAGCGAAGGCGAAGAACTCCTGGGCGGTTTGAGCTTCGCCCATTCCTCTAGGCCACGGGTTCGGTGGCCTAGTTCCCGCACCCGGCCCATTGCCGGAATCACTCCAGGCTCGACGGCTTCAATCTTGTTTTGAAGCTTCTCAAGGTTATGGCGAGCCGCCCGAAGGGTTCGGCGGGTCCGACGTGGGAGGTGGACCCCTTCGGCGTCGACTGCCACTCCGGTGATGATCGCGCGGCCCGTGTCAGCCCGTTGAATGCGAGTCTTCTTGCCGTTGACCTCCTGGCCGTGTTGCTCGGCCAGGGACGGGACCAGGCTCCGGATCGTGAGCAGCTCGCCGATGTCGTCGCCCGAGAACGTGAGATCGTCCGCATATCTCGTGTACGTGACCCCGGGTGGGCACGCGGCTAGGAGGTCGCGGTCCATCGGGAGCGCCGCGATGTTCGCGGCCATCGGGCTGGAGCTCAGCCCTTGGCGCGCTGCACCTTCGACGCAGCATTTGTGCGCGAGCTCCGGCGACATTCCGGCTGAAACCATCAGCGATTCCGTGCAGTGGTCGAAGAAATCTCGCAGGTCCATTTGGAGCACGAACCGGTGTCCCGCGTGTGCCATTGCGTTTGTCACAGGCGAGCGGCCAGGGAGAAATCCGTGGACTTGGTCTGTCGGGCCAAGCCGGTAGAGCAGCCTGGTGAGCTCGTGGGCCAGCAGTCTGTACCTGCGAGCTTCGCGCGGTCCCTGGACGTAGATAGTCCGGGAACCACCGGAGCGTTTTGGGATCTTGATCTGTTTCATGGGCCCTACTATCAGGATGCGGAGGTCGAGCGACGGGTTGTCCCGACCGGAGTCGGGGAGGGAGGCCCAACCCTAAGCGAGACTGGAGCATCCGTGTGCCTGCGGTCGGTCGTGACTCGCGTCGGGTCGCGGCTCTCGCCTTTCCCTCTGTGTCGAGCCGCGGCGCCTCGTTCGGGCGTGTCGCTCCTGAGAGCCAGTGGCCGCGTGTCCTAGACAGAGTGATCGTGGCCGATACGCGTTTCTTCGGCGGGTCCCTGGTCGGCATACCCGGCGATGCACCGGAGCCTGCCGACCGCGTTCTAGGGGGTGACTAAGCCAAGACGTTTCCCTACTGTTAGCTACCGATCCGAATCGCGATCGGTTAGCGGTGCTCGCTACGGTCCCGTCAATGCCGTGTCCGGCGCATCGCCGGGGGCTCTGGGACCGGATCTAGGTTAAGCGATGCGAACCGTGCGCCCGAAGGGGGCAAGTGCAGGCTCTTTGGTGAGCCAGAGGGTTGGGGTCTCCGGGTCGTCCGGGAAGTCCCCTTCCAGGTCGGTGAGGTAGACCACACCGGCGATCTGTTCCCCTTGTGTTGCCAGCTCTTCCGTCCGCTGGAACACGGGACGGAAGTTTGTTCCGCCACCACCCATGGCTTTGACCGGGCATTCGTCGCCCGGTTCGAGCCAGTACTCCTTCTGTATCTTGTGGTCGCAGTCGATGACTAGGCCACGGCAGCCGGTTTCTGCCATGGCGGCGGTCACCATGGCAGAAAACTCGGCACACATTTGGTTGTCGATCGAACCGGATGTGTCCCTAGCGAACACAACTAGCCCCACGTCGTCGGGCCGGCGCCTCGGATAGATTACCGTCTGCCACGCATGACGGCGGGCGGACCTTGACCAGTCATTTCGTTGAGAGATGACCGACCGTACGAAGTCGGCCATTTCGGCTCGCCAGTCGACGGCGCTGGCGCGCAGCCTGTCCAGCTCACGTTGAATGTCCGCCGGAACGGAGCCTTTCGTTTTGGTCGCCATGATTGATGCCTGGACAACCCGGATTTGCCAGGCCTCCTGCAGGTCGGGTTGGCCCTGGCCCGGCTGGCCCTGGACCGGCTCAACGAACGCACCGCACGGGTCCGGCCCCGGCCCCTTCCCGCTACCCGGAGGGTCCGGTGGTAGGCGCGCTAGTATCTCCTCGCAGGCCAGGTCCCGGTATGCCGGGTCACAGCACCCGCCAGCTGGCATTGAGATTCCTGTTATCGATGCCAGGGTCAGGTTGATCTCATGGTCTCCGGCTAGGTTGCCGGAGCGGTCGGCCGGCAGTCGCCACATGTGTTGGTGAGCGCAATGGAGCGTCTCGTGAAGGAGCACGAACCTGAGCTCCTCTTCAGTCAGGCTTTCAAGCCAAGTGGGCGACCACTTGATTACCTTGCCGTTCGTTGAAGCCGTCTTAACGGATTGGTCCAGCTCGTCTCTCAGCCCCATTGCCAGGGCCCCGTAAAACGGCTGGTTGGTAATGGCCCACCATCGAGCCTTTTCGACTCGCAACAGTTGGGTCATGAGAGCCCCCCCAGCACCGACAGCATTCGTTCAGCTTGCGCGGCCGCCTGAGCACGGAGGGCTTTATCCTTCCGTGCTTCATCGGCCGTCATGTTGGCCAGCGGGCCAGCGCTGGCGATGGTGGCCTGAATTTCCGGTGAGCAGGCCAGATCCAAGTCTGGTGCCAACGCGATTAGGTCAGACAGTGCTGAAAACACGGTTGCGTGAAGGGGTCCGTCTCCGGCGCACCTGTCTCGGACTCGTTCGAGGGCCTCCGTCAGCCGCTCGCGTAGTTCCGAGTCAGCAGCCCGCACTGACTCCTCCAGCCACTCGCACCATGCGCCTTCCGTCGGAGTTGCCAGGTACTTGGTAGAGAATCCGAACTTGCCTGCAATTTTGTCGACGGCCGGCCACATTGACTCGTCATGCAGGCCATTGAGCCGGAACGAGGCAGCCGAGACCTCTGCGGGGTAATCGGCCAAGAAAGTCGATGTTAGCCGGTCGTGCTCCGCGCGGAACTTCGCCATTTCGCTGGCGTGTTCGAGCTCACGGCCTACCGGCAGGAGTCGCATGCCGTCCTGCACTGTGGGCAGGGTGAGCCTGCGGTGTAGGGTGTAGGCAGCGTAGTGCAGGGCCTGTAGGTCAGTGAGGGCCTGGTGTTCGCACAGGCGGACCGACACACGGGCCGCGTTGGTTCCGTGGCGAGCGTTTTCCGCTTTGGTTTCGGGCTTGTGGACCCGAGTAGCCCGCCAAGCCGAGAGCGAAAGCGTGCAGACCTTCGTGCGCGCAGCAACGTCTGTTATTGTAATCATGATGCAAACAGCTCCTGGTTGGCGGTGAACCATTCGCACCATTCGCGGCTGCCGGACAGCTTCGCGCCGAGCCGGCGATAAGCGTCCCTGGCAATGAGCGCGCCGTAAACCCGCGGACACCTGCTCAGGTACTGGATGAGCGCCCGGGCGTTGTTGGGCTGCGCGGCTGCGGCCAGCATAGAAGCAATCAGGTAGAGACCCGAGGGATCCTCTGGAACCCGAGCCCCCATTGGATCCATCCAAACCTGGTCCGGGGTCGGCAGCTGGTCGGCGAGTCGCGCGAACGCGAGGTATTCAGTTGCCGGGGCCCGGCCGATTGTAGCGCACAGCGTTGTCAGGTCGGCCATGCCAGCTTGCGTCAGCCGGATGACAGTGGCCCATGACCTGTAATCTGGCCACCGGACGGACGGGTCAGCAGAGGGCTCCCATGCGTACAGCGTTCGCCCGGTAGTTGATCGGTGCCAGGCTACCATCTCAGGCGGGGCGCCCTGGTCCAGCGCCCAGTCGCACCAAGCCGTTACCTCGTCTGCCCACGTGCCGAGCAGGGTTCCAGCGGTGTTTTCGGGTCCAGCCTTGGGTGTCGCAATCGAAAAAGCTAATGAAAACCGGGACCTAAGAGGCTCGCAAAGCCTGGTTACGCCGGCCGCGTCCCCCGGGCGGTTCGTAGCGCCCCAGATGAGCACGCTGGCCGACAGGGCGCCCGGGTCGAATAGGCGCATCAGAGCAGCCTGGACGTCAATAGGCGCCTGGCCGAGGTCGTCGAGGAAAAGCAGCGTTGGCTCGGTCGTGGTTTGTAGCTGATGCAGGGTTTCGAGCGGGAGGGCTCGGGTAACCCCTGCTTGGGTGTCCGGGACCAGCGCCCCCCCGAAGTCCACGCGCTCTGACAGGCTGGCGCGCATGGTGACCACCCGCCGGCCACACTCGGAGGCAATCGCCTCGATGCGAGCCGTCTTGCCGATGCCGGGAGGCCCGGCCAAAAGGACGCGCTCGCCGGCGCGCATGTAATCGCGTAACGTTGCCATATTATTGGCCTTTCCGCCGTCCTCGGACGGCTGTATGAGGGCAAAAGACCCCTCTGATGCCCCAAGCCCCACGGCCACTTGGCGGCGGGGCGGATGGGGCGGGGCGGGTGCTCTAGACATCCAGCCTCCTTCGACACCACGGGTTCGGGCACGACGCGGCGTCGCGCCCGATGACACCTCCGCGCGAGTCGAAGGCGTACACGCTACCATCGTCAGGGCGCCACCCGCCGATGCCGTTGTGCGCCAGGATGCTACCTGGCGGCAGCACGTCGCTCGGGACGTGCGTGAGGTGCTGAGTCACCCGCACCGCGCCGGGGAGCAGAGCCGCGGCGCTGGCGGCTGACGTGAGGTGATCGTGGACGCATGTGACACGCATGGTGCCTCCTTCAGCGCCCCAGGTCTCCCAATAGCTCTGGTCGGACGGATAGTCCACGGCCCGGCGTGGCAGCTGGCGTGCCGCGATCCTCAGTGCGCCGCGGGCGCTGGCGGCCTCTACCTGGTGGATCAGCTGTCCTTGCTCATAGATATGATATGTGCGCTTCATCTCTGCCTCCGTGGACGGCAATGCGGGCTCATTCGCCCGGGTCTGCTCGCGACGTAGAGTCACGAGCAGGCGCCGGAAGAACGCGTCAACTGTCCTCATCGTACTGTCCGGACGTGTAGTACGAGCTGGACCCGACCACACCGTCCCACCCGTACCGTCTGCAGTCCTCCCGTTCGCTGCCCCAGCGTGACCTGGAGCGTGACCTGGAGCGAGTGGCAACGATCGTCACGCCCGAGCCCGACCACACCACGCGTTCGACCGTGGCGGTCCAAGTCTTTCCGCTTTTAGTCTGGACGTCCAACTGGGCGCCCACCTCAACAGCTCCTAAAACCTTGGCGCCCCACGTGCCGTTCCTCAGCTTGATTGGGGTAGCAGTCATAACTTGCCTTTCCGCCGTCCGCAGACGGCTGTAAACCGGTAGGGTGGGCCCCAGTATATGGGCTCTAGGCTAGATTGATCACGGTGAGAATCATCGCCGGAGCGAGGCAACCGGGGCTGGTCACCCTATCCCCGACGCCCACGGACAGTGTGCGCCGGAGTAGAGGGACTAGTACCGTGGTGCGCCGCAGTCGCGGTCTTGCTCGTCGTCCCATGCCTCGATGCCCGCGGCTCAGGGGCTGCCGGCCGCGGCTCAGGGGCTGCCGGCCGCGGCTCAGGGGCTGCCGGCCGCGGGTAATACCCGGCCGGAAGTCGATGTGCGAAGAACTCAGCCGTGTAGTACGCGACGAAGTATTCGTGGTCCGTCATGGTCGCCACTCGCCACAGGCCTCAAGGGCCTCGTCAGCCGCGTCGGAGCAGCTGACGTCGTCGGTCGATGCCCGGTAGCCATGCTGACACGCCCAGTACGCCCATGCAGCGTACAGGCCACACAGCCCAGAGTCGGCGCCCGAGTAGGAGTCGGCCTCGCACACCGCGTACCACGAGCCGTCGGGTCGCTGCTCGACCCACGACACCTCGGAGTCGCATCGGCCCGCATCGACCATGGCCGACCGGTAGCTCCCTGCCACCCACGGCTCGACCACAAGCCCGTCATTCAACTGGGCGCCCACATTGACAGCGAGCAACCCAAGCGCCAACCCGAGCCCGAGCCCAGGGATGCGTCGGCCGGTCATGACGCACCCCCTCTAGCCACGACAGCCAGCAGAGCCCGCAGCGCAGGCGCGTCTTCGGCCGGCACGCGCACCAGCAGCGTAGACCCGGCACACGCCACAGTCTCGACTCGCAGCCCAGCCTCGATGGCCAGCCGGGCGAACCTGACATACCGCTCCCCGCGGGGAGCTACTGCCACCAGTGTCCGCGTCGTCATGATCAGAGGATAGCACAGTCTCTACTGCTGTCTAGTACTTCCGTGTGATGCGTTCGTGCAGATCCTGCACAAACTCTCCACACAACATCGATGGGATTGGCATGGTTCTTGGTTAACCGGCATTCCCGAGCGGTTGGGTAGGGAATCTCCCCCCGACTTCCGGTGCGTAATTCCGTACGCACCCACGCATGCGCTGTGTGGGAGGGCCAGTGGTTGCCCAGCATTGCGCCCATTTGGACGTCCGAAAGGCTACCCACCTGGCTGGCCAAGTGGGTGCCCAGTCCCTACCAGGCGCCTGGGTGCGAAAGCCTGGCAGTCTCGAGTGCTCGACCTTGCCATCCGGGCAGGCTGGCCAAGTGGGTGCCCAGTCCGGGGCTTGCTGGTCAAGCTCTCGGCTGGCCAAGTGGGCGCCCGGTCTCGTCCTCGCTCGCTCACGCCCACAAAGCCGAACACCACCCCCCCCAGGGGGGAGGGGGGGGGATCCGATACCGGGGCCTCCTCTCCAGAAACGATTGGGGTTCTTGACAGCACAAGACAGCAGTGCTATACACTGGTCATGAACATTGATTGGGTCTGTCTCGAGGCGATGGTGATGGCGAGGGTGAGTGTGTTCAGGGCGAGCGAGGAGGGTCTATGCAAGCTTCGGATGTCTGGGGAGGAGGATCTGGGGTTAGTGGTGGGGCATCTGATAGCGTTTGTGGCATCGATTAGGCTGCCGGCTCCGAGTGAGAGGGACGGGTTCATTGTGGATGCCGAGAACGGCCGGGTGATATGTGTTTCGTACGAGCCACAAGGGATGGGTTGTGGCCTGGGAGCGGACTGCGACGGGGACGCGCGGGTGAGTAGTGCATGTAATGGGTGTGCGAGGTTCAAGGCGAGGGTGTACTCGTGAGGCGCTTTCAGTTGGTTTGGTGGGTGTGGCATTGGTGCCTGTGGGTGGGGACACCGTACCCTAACCGTCCCGGGAACCCATTGCGGACTCGAACGGTTGACAGGAGGAGAGCATGAGTGAGCAACGAAGCTGTTTTCTGCATGGGGGGTTCACCGGGATTCACTGCCCACAGTGCGGTGAAGATCCGACCCGGAGCGTTTACTTTGCAGGCGTTGACTTCGATCATGCCGGAGCCGTGCTTGGGGTCAAAGAGCGCAGCGTGCAGATCACGAAGGCACAAAGCAAGGAGTGGTCGGCGGCGATGGCGGTCTACGGGGGAAATCCACGGGTGAATCGTCGTCGTCGGCAGATCGCCAGGATCATCTGGGACGTGTGGCACGGCCCGTATGACGATCCGCCACCGTGGGACGACCTCAACAGCATCAGGAGGACGAAATGAGGACAGAGAGAATCTGCCGCATCGAGGATGACGGTACGCAGACGCCGATGGTGCTCGTTCCTGCGGCATGCGTGGGCGACCCCGCGCCCATCAAATGGCACAGGGACGGCCAGGGTGGTTTCGAGTACGAGGATGGCGAGGACCTGCTGCTCACGGTGACGAAGATTGAGAGCAGCGACCTGCTCGTGAAGTTCCGGTGCTCGGTGTTCCTCCAGAGCGAAGCGTCTCGTGCCGAGCCGATCTTCCGCGTGTCTGCCGAAAGCGCAGAGATGGGCAAGCATGCGCTGCAAACGTGGCTTGACCGGAATGGGCCGAACTTCAGGGGGGAATGACATGATCACCGATATGGATGGCGTGATATTGAACCCGGACGCTGCTCGTTGCGTACGCGAAGCTCTCGACGTAGCAGCCGGTGTCTTGAACAACGCCGGAGATGGGCTGCGTAATCAAGTCGAGTACGCGCGAGGCTTACTGATGCCTGCGACCGCGCGGCACGACGCTGGAGCGGCGGCGTTTTGTCAGCGGTGCAGGCGATACACCACCGACTTGCGCGCGCTGCGACCAACGAGCGATGGTTGTCCGGTGTGCAACTGCGGGGAACGGCATTACTGGACGGGGTCGTTTGAACGCCCAGGGCCAGAATCAAGATGGAGCCTGTCATGAGCATCCCCATCGGCAAGCACATGCACGCCGAGCACCTCGGCATGAATCCAGAGGTCTACACGATCCACGCGCGGGACAAGTCGATACTCGGCCATGCGGAGTGGTATCCGCGATGGCGAGGCTACGTCTTCAGCCCCGACGATGGGATCGTGCTGTCGTGGGACTGCTGCCTGGAGCTGGCGCGGTTCTTGGAGAGCTGCAACAAGGCCGAGCGCGTGTGCAGGAAGGACAAGTAACCATGGGCCTGCCACATAGGCGTTGTGCAAACTGCCGTCATTTCGTCCACGGATCGCCTCGTGAACGGGACTTCTGGCCGACGCAGCACGGGCACTGCTACCAGCGGCTACACGAGGACCAGGGGGCACCGCCATACTCGGCGCACGCCAACTCTCGGGGGTGCGAGATGTACGCCGAAAAACATTCAACCCGGTTAACAGCCGAGGCGGTTGACAGCGGGTCGAAGGATTCCGCACCGGTAGACGGCGACGGAGATCGGGGTTGAACAGTGGAGAATGAGAAGCCGGAGCATGGTTGCGTCTATCGATGGCGCTTGCAGGTTGGGCCGCTCGAGATCCGGAGGTGGACGAAGTGACAAAAGATCAAATACTGGCATTGGTACGAGCCCACTACGCTGGGGATGGGGAGCGGTGGAAGGCGATACTGCTTCAGGTTGCGGCTTCGATGAAGCACGAGCGCGACCAGGTGGAGTTGCAACGGCTGGCACACAGCAAGCTGTCGAATCTGTCCAGAGAAGCGAGTGAACGGCTGACGACGCTGCCGCATCGGGACCTGGACAGTTTGGTCTTCGATGAGGGTGTCAAGGCGACCCTAGAGGAACTCTGTTTGGAGCACGAGAACCGGTTCGAACTCGTCGCCGCCGGGCTGGCTCCACGTCGCCGCGTGCTGATACACGGTCCACCGGGCAACGGGAAGACGTCGCTGGCAGCGGCGTTTGCGGTTCGACTGGGGATGACAGGGTACGCGCTCTCGCTCCATTCCACGGTCGACTCGTACATGGGGTCCACCGGCAAGGCACTGGCAGACGCATGGGAGGTAACGCGTGACGAGCATCACCTACTATTGCTCGACGAGCTGGATGCGATTGCTGGGACACGAGGTTGGGGCGGCGTAAACGGGACCTCCGAGCGCGAGTACAACCTGATTGTAGCGACGATGCTCAAGCTGCTAGACGAACCGACGGGTGGGGTGATTGTTGCATCAACCAACCGGGTCGATGTAGTCGATCCAGCGATCCGACGCAGGTTCGATGTCGAGCTAGAGCTCGAGAGCCCATCCGAAGTCGGCATGATGGAGCTGGCCAAGCTGTTCGCCAAGAAACATGCGGTACCCGCTTGTATCGATGGAGCGCAGAGCTTCTGCGACGTAGAAAAGCTAATGCTTACGGCAGCACGCAGGAAGATGCTGTCTATCAAAGGAAAGGTGAAACCATGAAACAACCAACGACCGTGCACAAAGAGCTGATCAGCGAGGTTCGCGCGGAATTTTTTGGCTACGCGACGTCGGTCGTGACGGACCGAGCGGCGGCTGAAGCGGCGACAGCGATCATCGTCGCTCCGTCGCTCAAAACCTACGAGGTGCACTGGGTAGCGTCGCCAATGGCTGGGGCTTCGCTCTGGGACTCGCTCAGGGACTCGCTCGGTGCCTCGCTCAGGGCTTCGCTCTGGGACTCGCTCAGGGACTCGCTCTGGGACTCGCTCGGTGCCTCGCTCTGGGACTCGCTCATGTCCTCGCTCTGGAACTCGCTCATGTCCTCGCTCTGGAACTCGCTCATGTCCTCGCTCTGGAACTCGCTCAGGTCCTCGCTCTGGAACTCGCTCAGGTCCTCGCTCGGTGCCTCGCTCGGTGCCTCGCTCAGGGACTCGCTCAGGTCCTCGCTCAGTGACGAGCTCAGTTCCTCGCTCAGTGACGAGCTCAGGTCCTCGCTCTGGAACTCGCTCTGGGACTCGCTCTGGGACTCCGGATGGGTCGCGTATTGGACGTGTGCGGTACGCCTCACAAGTCACACGGGTCCCGACGTGGAGCGACTGCACGCATTCGCCGACCTCGCGCGGCATGCGTTCGCGCTGTGGGTCCTGCCGGGTCACGTGATCATCTGCGAAAAGCCGACCGCTGTCGAAGTGCGGGACGGGAAACTGAGCGACATTCAGTGGGGGGGCGGAGAGCAATGAAACAACCCACAACGACCGTACACGACGAGCTTTCGAAACTGGTTCCGGTCCTGACCGAGACCGCACGCCGGCAGGACCCAGAACGGGCAACGGCATGCGACTGCGTGCATTGGGACGGCGAGTCGTGTCGCCCAACCGTCGCGGCTAACATGTACAAGACCGATCGGTACTACATAGTGGCTTACGATACGTGCCCGACTGAATGCGACTGCTACCAGCCAAGGAACGTGACATGAGCGACGGCATCAACGATCTGAAGCGGAATACCGGTGCGGCGCTCGACCCCGAGAGAAGGCTGCGCGCATTCTGCCCGCACTGCGGGCTCAACCCGAGCGTGGACGAAGACGGGTGCTGCGACCACTGCGGCTCGGACGCCGTTGGCGCTGGCGTCGATGCTTTGGCCGAGATTCTGCGCACTCCAGTTGCGTGCAAGCTGCTCGCTGAGCTCCACTGCCCGTGTTGCCGTACTGAGCTGTTCGTCGTGCAAGACACTGATGGTACGATCAGCGTCGTAGGCCAGCCGGGCGCGGTGCCCAAGCGGGGCGATGCGGGCGATGCACATGAGCTAGTCCCCGTCTACGTTGCTCACCCGCTCGGTGAAGGCCAAGCGCGCGACGCGAATCGTGCGCGGGCTAGTTTCTGGGTTGCGTGGCTGTCAGAGCGCTACTTCGTTGCCCCGGTTTGCACGTGGATCACGCTTGCAGAGTTGTGGGACGAGTCACGCCGTGACATGGGGCTCGAGATCGATCGTGCGCTGGTCGAGCTGGTAGGAACGGTCGTGCTCTGCGGAGACCACGTGTCGCCCGGAATGCGACTCGAGGCTCAGTGGGGTGAAAGGGTCATTGATCTGACCGAGTACCACCACGAGCTCCCGACAGCGATCCACAGCCGTAGCGCAGCCAGCATCGACAAGCTGATGAGCGACGCTGGGATTCGGAGGCGGCATGACTGACAGCCAACGCGCGAGGTTCTGGATCGTGCTCGGTGAACTTCTGGCCGCGATGCCAGACATCGGCGGTCACGACATGCAGCCGCTCTACGACGCGGTCAACGCGGAGCTCGACAAGTACGTTTTAGCGACCGATGATGTAAACGACGAGGTGGCCCATGTATGACCCCTTCGGACTGGTGATCACAACGCTTGTGGTGATCGTTGTGACGACGCTCGTGGCTACATGGATCGAGGCGATGAGCGATGGCTGAGCTGTGGCGGCGCATTCGCTTTGCCTTCTGGGCCGCGGTCTACGCCCGCACCGGCCGGCTGCGCGCTGTCAAGGGCATGTCGGAAGCGACAGACTGGGGTGGCGATGGCTGAGCTGCCTCTGAACGTGGACCTGCTGCTGGCGCGACTGCGCCGGAAGATCAAAGAGATCCAAGACGATGATCCTCAGGGCGCAAATGCGCTCCGGGCCTTCCTTCGTGACGAGCTAGCGTACAACCACAAGGGGAGGTCGCTAAACGCCGCATTGCACAAAAGGAAGGCGGTCTACTCGGTAGTGGCCAGGGTTGCGCTAGAGACGGGCATAGAGCCTGAAGAGGCATTGGGGAACAGACGCAGCGCCTCCGTGTCCAGAACACGCCACCTTGCAATGGCGGTTTGCTCCCAACGTTTCGGCTGGAGCAAACTGGAAACGGCTCAAGCATTCGGCGTCGATCGCAGCACAGTGGTCTATGCCCTCAGAAGGATAGAAAAGGATCCGTTGCTACCGCAGCTAGTCAAGCTGTTTGGCCATGATCACCACCGAGCAACTAGCTGCACATAAGCTCTGGGTCGATGGCCATGGTGGCGTCAGGCTCGACCTTCAAGGCGCCAAGCTCCAAGGCGCCGACCTCACTGGCGCCAACCTGCGAGGCGCCAGCCTCACTTGCGCCGACCTCACTAGCGCCGACCTCACTAGCGCCAGCCTTCGAGGCGCCAGCCTCCAGGACGCCAAGCTCAAGGGCGCCAGCCTGCTAGGAGCCAGCCTGCCAGGCGCCAACCTTCGAGGCGCCAGCCTCCAGGACGCCGACCTCACTGGCGCCGACCTCGCTTGCGCCAACCTGCTAGGCGCCAACCTCGCTTGCGCCAACCTGCTAGGCGCCAACCTTCGAGGCGCCGACCTCACTGGCGCCGACCTCACTGGCGCCGACCTTCGATTAGCCAACCTCACTGGCGCCAACCTCACTTGCGCCAACCTGCTAGGCGCCAACCTTCGAGGCGCCTTCCTCACTGGCGCCACTGTTTCAAGCCTGGAGCAGCTGTTTCAGGCCGACCTCGACGCTGGCCTGGTTTTCGGCAACCTGGCCAACGTAGTCATTGTTGACTAGCAACCATTGCCCCCGTGGGTCAGCAGCATACCACGGGGGCGTTTCTTTGTGTGTGAAGATTTCATGGAGATTTCGTGCAGGTTCTCCACAAGCGCATTGTCATTTGTGCAAGTTGCGTGCAGATGACGAATTTTCTTGACAGGCATGTAGCCCCCAATCTATCTGATCTACCTGACAGGTGGTTCCGCCTGGGGCCTGCCCAGGTGGGAGCACCTAAGAGGTTGGTACGTTGTGGATCTGGTCTTGCTGGAATCTCGCAGCGAGCTGTCAGGCCCCTCCCTTCTGAAGTGGGATGGACTGACAGACGGATGGAGCTGAAAGCTTAGAGCTCCGCACAAGCATGCATTCTCCAAGCAGAGATCCGTCTTGACCCTGCCGGCCCAACGACCTGGGCTTTTGGCTGTTGACAGCAGGGCTCTACGGCTGTAGAGTCTCTGCGTGAAGGTTGCTCTCGTCAGTCACGTGACGCGAGGCGGATGGCATTCGGTGCTACCGCTGGCTATCGAGCGTGCGATAGGGCGCACTGGCGCCGACGTTGACCTGCGCCTGTTCTACCCGACCACCGGGATCATTTGCCAAACAGACGTAAAGGCATCCAGGTTCGCCAGGGGCGAAGCCTGGAAGCTGGTGAGCGAGTTTCGGCCAGACGTCGTGTTGGTGGACCATTTTTGGCTACCCATCCAGAACGAGATGGTTGTTGAGGGGTGGCCAAAGGATGTTCCTGTTTGGCTGCTTGTTAGGGTGGCCCCCTACAACTGGCTCGATGGCTCTAGTGTGCGAAAGTTCAATAGGAAGGCGTTCAGCCGGATCATCTCGATCGAGCCACCGAACCAGTTCGGCCTGAATGAGTCAATCGAGCCTGTAGTAGTGTGCAACAGAGACGAGCTGCTACCCAAGAGCTCACATGGTCTCACTGCGCCTTTTTCGATTGTTGTGCACAGAGGCATGCCGGGTGAGCAGGCCTGGCTCAGAAGGAACTGCTGCACCTACTCTACAAAGCTGATTCTTGGTGAGATGCCAGCGGCTCCGCACTTCCTTTCAGGAGACGAGCTGGTGGGCGGCATGGGGTATGGGTTCACCTGGGAGACCCGTTGGCTCGGAGTGTCCAGCAAGACTAAACAGTTCAGGTTCGAACGCGGGAACGAGCCGTTCGAGGTTCGCGAACAGACGAGATGCCACAAGATGCGAGCCAACGGTGCCGACATGCTTGTGGAAAGGTTGCTTGCCGGATGACGCATCGCAGCACTCTGCTGGAAAAGCACGAAAGAATACAGGACGGTCAGCCGGTGTTGTCCAGGATCACTCGTCCAGTGCCATCCGGGCGACTCGTGATGTCCTTCGTGCTTCCGCTGGAAGTGTGCAAGTCGCAGGACATCAACCGCCACAGGAAAGGATGGGCGCTGTCACGTGATCGTTCGACCATACTGGAGAAGTACTTGCGTCCACAGTGGTTCGATCGAAGAGGTCAGCTGGGTAACCACGACGTTCAGCTCCCTCTTGCTGGGCGTCCACAGGTGCTGTGCGTCCGATACTCGAGTGTTGAGCCGGACGCCTTGGCAAACTGGGGCAAACAGGTAGTCGACTGCTTGCAGCCGTCTAGGTTCAGGGCCGGCAAGGTCTATCTGGGGCTCGGTATCATCAGAAACGACCGACCGAAGGACTGTGAGGTGGTCGAATGGTGGGAGCCGGCCTCTGCCAAACGTGGATTTTGCGTGTTCGAGGTGTGGACCGGTGAAGGCAGAACTTGAGAACCCATGCGATGGAGACGGAAACGTCGTGGCGTGTGAACGCTGTGGCGCGACGGCGCGGCATCGTCGACAGACTAGGACTAGAGCATTGCGTGGTGTGTCATGGCTGATGACTCGTTCGGGACCTGTGCTGCCATTGGCACTAGACCAAAACGAGATCTTGTGCGAGGAGTGCATCAAGAGCACAGGTGCGCTTCGGACCGGTCCAGAGGAGCTGGATGTTCTGGGAGCGGAGGCAGACTGGCTATGAAGGCTGTTGTTCGCCTCATGCATGCCGAGCCTTCGAGTGAAGGGGCATGGGTAGGGCGCGTGTTCATCGATAACCGGGGACCGGTGGCAGTTAGGGTTCCAGATGCCGGCCTTGCGGCGATCAGGCGAAGCACCGGCAAAGACCCGACCTTGGCTGGAGTGGCCAAGATGTACAGGGAATGGCTAAACGCTTCCTTCTCGCTGTACCCCGACTTCTGGAGAGGTGTGCTTAACAGCAAGGTAACAACGTTCGTGTGCAGCTGTACGCGCAAGAGGTGCCACGGAAAGGTGTTGCTAGGGTTCCTGAAGGAGCACGGAGCATGTTTGCAGAAAACCTGAAGAGACTCATGGAGGAGCGCAACATGTCAGTGCGCGACCTGGTGAGGCGAACGTCCAAAACTCCTCCTCGCCGACGCGGGTGCTCGAACGGGCTTGCGGAATCGACGGTCTACAAGCTGCTCAGGTCAGACCGCGGAAGCGACGTTTCTCACAGGGTGGTGTCGGCACTTGCCGATGCCTTGGGCGTAGAACAGAGTGAGCTCTTCCAGGAATAGCGCGGATGCGAGTGGAGCTCGTACAGAACGAGGCGCGCCTGCTCTGGAGACAACAGGATGCGCCTTCTTCTGGGAAACGGAATGCCAACAGCTTCAATTGCGCGGCGCACACGATAGGACGTTGTGCGAGCGAAAAGAGCAAGGTCACGTGGGCGCATGTGCCCATCTGGAGTAACGAACGTAGGGCGACCTGGTCGCCCCAGTAGGTCAACAAAGGAGCCGCGAAGTGAAACAACCCGCATTGTTCGAAGGTGAAGCAGATCAGACGGATACGCAAAAGGAAAAGAGGGGTCCGGGCAAGACCCCAGAAGAGCTTGTGGCCTTACGACAGTGCATGAGGGTGCTGAGCAGCCTAGCGCCACACAAGCAGGCTGCCGTAGTTCAGTTCTTGTCGACGTCCCATGGGCTAGGCAAAGACTGGTGAAAAAAGACTGGCTGGCTCAGGCGGAAAGCGACGAGAAGGCCATAGAGAAGGCCGAGGCAAAGAAGCGTCGACAGATCATTGAACGCATCGAAGATGAGCTTCTTGACGAGTCGGCCAGGGTTGTTGCTGGAGCCATGGCATTCGCCTCGATCGGGGACGACCCAGAGGAGGCAAGGCAACAGCTGATCGAGCGGTACGGAGAGAAAGACGGCGAGGAGCGCTTCCGCCTGGCCCAGTACGGTCAAATGTCAGTGAAAACAGCGCCAATTGGCATCACGGTGGCAAGGGACGTGGTGAGGGGTGTCCTGGGGGCAAAAGCTAGGAGGGAGGTGGTTTCTGAGACGAACTTGAACCTCGAGATCGTTACAGTCAAGATTGAACCCAGGTCTTACGATGTCATCGACGTTACAGAACAATCAAGAAAGTAGGGAAGGACGTGCTGTTCGTTCCATGGCTACCGGAGAGACCGGGAAGATCGCCATGGCCAACGGCCGGCTTGTCGTTGTGATGGACAACGGTCGAGAGACCTGGCCCTACTACCAGCAGGACTGGAGAGACCTGGAGGTCAGCTCGAAGCGGGTCCAGCCCATGCAACGCGCTCGGGTCATGTACGAGGTGGACCGGATGCTGCTCGATGCCCTGACGGGTGGGTTTGGCAGCACGAAGCCGTGGGACACTGTCCGTGACCAGGAACGGGTGAAGTGGCGCAGTAGTCCAACTGCGCACGAAGGGACGAAACAGAAGGAACGTCAGGCCGTACTGGACGCCGTGCGAGAGGTTCTCCGTCATGAGGAAGATCCAGAAGACCATCGCTAGAGCCGCAGCACATGGCCGCTCCGAGTTCGACAGGAATCTGCTCGAGCTGTGCCTGGAGATGCGTGATGCTATCAATAGCCATCGGTATCCAGAGATACCAGAGATACCAGAGATACCAGAGTTCAACACGGAGCAGTACATCGACCCAAGAACGACCAGTGTGTACCACGTGGGGACCGCGTGGTGGATGTATCACACTGTGAAGGAAGCCATTGACGCAATCAACGCGGCCCCGGTGGCACCATCGTCCAACGATAGGCGCATGGTGCTGATTTGGCCTGGCTTCTACGAGTCACACGAGACGGTGGATGTTCCAGGAGACGTGGTGGTTCAAGGAATGTCGAAGCGCGCAGCGACCCTGTATAACCCAACGTCTGACATGTTTCGATGCGTCGGTGAGCGCGTGTACTTCTTCGAGCTGTGCATGCGTGGTTCGTTGAACGAGGACATCTTCTTGATAGACTGTAACGGAAAGTCGGATGTTCGCCTTGATCGCGTAGACATGGTTGGGACAAGCGGAGTAAACACTCAGAAGTTTCTGAAACAATCGGGAAACACATGGAACACGCTGATCATTGAGAACCTGGTGATATCATCAGCAGCTACCAGTGGAAGCATGATCAGCCTCGCAAACACGTCTGGTGCGTCCAGGAACGTAGGCGTGCAGATGACCAATGTCCGGTCCGACATGTGGCAGCTGAGCGCAGCCGGACGGTTTCTTGACCTGTTGGACTGCCAAGACATTGACCTGCGCAATTGCCACATTCGTGGGAATGGAACGCATTGTACTGGCGTGCGGTTTCAGCGCGCAGGCGGGTCGTCCGGAACGCCGTACATGGGAGTTCAGACGACGCGGTTCACGTGTGCGGTGGCACTAGAGACAACCGCGAACACGTCAGTGACATTGTTCAACACCTACGCGAAGCCTATCAGTGGAGCAGGAAGCGTAACCAGCTACAACAGCACGACTGCCTGATGAGCGCGATCTACACCCCGTCCGAGTGGCAGAGCGAGTTCCACTCACTGCGCACCCACGAGGCGCTGGGGGCTGGCTCGGCTGGTCCAGGAAAGACCACCTGCCTGAGGTTCGAGTTCCTCGAGCAGCTCTTCACGGAGGACCGCCGGGCTCGGCTTTCCGGAGACGAACCAGAGCGTATCGAGCCGATGACATCGAAGGGATGGTGGCTCTACCTTCGGCGGACCAACGGGATGCTGGAGCAGGAGCTAGAGCGGACGCACCAGGCGTTTAGTCAGCTCTGCCCGAAGCTGAAGATCAGAAACGATCCGTCTGGCGGGCGCACATACGTCTTCCCACCAAGTGGGTACCGGTACCAGCTAGGGGCCTGCTGTGACATCGGCGACTACCAGAAGTTCATGTCGAACGAGTACACGGGGGTTGCGTTCGACGAGGCAGTGCAGTTCGACCACGAGCAGTACGACCAGATCACCTCGCGCGTAAGGACCGCAGACCAAGTGCTCGTTGGCATGCTCAAGCGGCGTGCCATGTCGAACCCTATGATGGAGCTCGACTCGAGTTCAAGCTTCATCGTGAGGGAGCCAGACTGGGTGCGGCGCCGGTTCGTGGATCCAGCTCCCGAAGGACGACGGATACTGACTCGCTGGATCGAGATGGACGACGGCGAGCGTCTGCCATGGACATCGATTTACCTGCCGGCTCGCCTCTCGGACAACCCAGACGCGATGTTCCGTCGGGACTACGAGCTAACCCTCAAGACCAAGCCGAAGCACATCTGTGAGGCGCTGCTGCGCGGAGACTGGTACGTTTCCGTTGGTGGCTACTACTCTGACACGTTCGATCCAGCGGTGCATGTCGTTCGTCCGTTCCGGATACCAAAGTCCTGGGGCCGGTTCAGGTCGATGGACTGGGGGTACAAGACCTTCGGTGCCGTGCTCTGGTGGGCCGTGGATGCCGAGGACAACTGGATCATCGAGCGCGAGTTCACCTTCAAGGGCCTGAAGGCAGATGAGGCAGCCCGTGAGGTGAAGGCTATCGAGATCGAGATGGGATTGTGGGATGGCCGTCTCGACCGCAGCACGATCACGGGCCCGGCTGACACCCAGCTCTGGGAGGAGCGGGGGGACGTAGGGAAGACCAAGGGTGAGATTTTCGAGGAAGCCGGAGTTCCATGGACGAAGTGTGACAAGAACCAGCAGAACGCTGGAGAGGCGATTTCCGGCAAACTGAAGGATCGTCGTGGCGGTGTTCCCGGGCTAGTGATCTTTGAGTCATGCACGCGAACGATCATGGACATGAAGTTGGTGCGGTGCGACATGAGGAACCCAAACAAGCCCGCCGACTCAGGCGTGCTGCATTGGCACGACGCCGTCATGTACGGAGCGAACTACGCTTCGCGTGGGGTAATCTCGCCGTTCGACGACGAGAGGGACGAAGAGCCCAAAAGGACAGTGAGTCGTGGACGAACAGGGTTTGGATGGTGAGAAAATGAAGCAACACGAATACGACCCCACCGAAATGCTACCCGAAGTCTCTGGGCTCCCCAGGGAGGCGAAGCGGGAAGGGCTTCCTTCGTATCCTGACCAGCCAGGGCTTAACATCGCCTTGGTGCTTGGCCAGAGCAGAGACGGCCTGGATGCTCTCAAGAAGATTTCCAAGACCGTGAAGGACAACTTCGACACGGCCTGGAGCAACTCAGAGGAACGGCGGGAGGCAGCGTCGCGGGCGTGGAAGTTCTTCGCTGGAGCTGTACCCCGAAGCTGGAAGCCACACGAGCATGCTGCTGACGTCAACATCCCGATCGTGCTTGAAACGATCTCGCGCCTTGCGTGGCGTGGCTACCAGGAGCTGTTTGGCGACTTCAAGGCCATCTTTGACGTCGTGCCTGTGGGGCCGGACGATGCGGAGGTAGCAGCAAAACTCACGCTGCATGGCAACTGGCAGTTCTGCTACCAGTTCAGTGAGTTTCAGCGAGAGATGCATCGTGCGTTCCTGCTACACTACCTTTCAGGAGACTGGGTCTGTCGGTCGTTCTGGGATCCGGAGCTTGGCAGGAACCGACACGAGGTTCTCGGTCCCGATGACTACGTTGTTCCGTGGGTGAACGTTTCGACTAGCTCCGACTACTCTGATGTGCCGTTCTTCTGCACCGTGCTACAGGTGTACCCAACTGAGATTGAGAAGCACGCTGGAGAATGGAACGGGATCGAGGTCGTGAAAACAGATACCCCTTCCTGGTCCGACGACCCGACCCAAGAAACAGTCGAAGCCGTGAAGTCCACCATGGGCATAGCCACGAGCTCTGACCAGGAGGGAGCACCGAGGAAGGTGCTTCAGTACGAAGGGTGGCTGATGCTGCCAAAGCAAACGCAACAGCGCTACTGCCGAGCGCTTGTCGACTACTCGACCGGCGAAGTGTTCTGGTTGTCGTTCCAGGAGGAGGACGATCCGGTTGACGTGTCGCGGTATGAGCAGCAGGTGGCTGAGCTGGAAGCGTACAGAAACAGCGCTTTGGCGGCATTCGAGCAGCCGGGGCTTGGAGCGGAGATGCCCCTACGGCCAGAGTGGCTGGACCAAGACGAGGATGCAGGGCTAGCTACGCCGAAGCCGCCAAAGCGAATACCGCTTCATCTGCGCGCACACGGTGTATGCATCGAGCCAGTGAAGGGCCCGCTGGGTCTCGGGTTTGGGATTATCGCTACGGCGTACAACGAATGCGCAAACTGGGCGCTCGACGGCTACCTCGACCAAATCAACAGAACCGCAGCCCCAGGGTGGCTGACGACCAACAAGAAACTGGCTGACCTTGGCGAACTGAGCGTGGCGCCTTGCAGCATCACCCATGTGCCCGTGTCGCCCATGGAGTTCAAGGATGCTCTGAGGCAGGTCGATGCTGGCCAAGCAGATCCACAGGCTGTGCAGATCGTTCAGATGATGCGAGATTTCGCGCAGACGTCCTCACACGCAACGGACATCATGTCGGGACGACCGGGGAAGAGCGGCGAGTCGGCACGTGGACAGAACGAGCGGCTGGAGCAGGCAATGTCCATGCTGAGCGTGTCGGCCGCAAAGTTCATGCCTGCGTTCGAGCAGATCCTAAAGAACAACGCCAAGCTGAACTCCATCCATCTGAACGAGGAGGAGTTCTTCGAGGTTACGCGCTCCATTCCCATGCCGATGGGGGTAGCGAACCTAGGACAGCAGAGCGTCGCGCGGTCCATGTACGAGCGCCCCTACTCAGTAACGATGCGTGGCGACGTACGCTTCATATCACGACAGCAGCGAATTGCTGAAGCGAACCAGATGATGGGGCTTGTGATGGGTCACCCTCAGCTTGCTGGGAACACCGACCTCGTCAGGTACTGTCTATCGAAGGTCTTCGAGTCAATGGGACGGTGGGACATCATCGAGCATGCTGTTCGCGGCTGGCAGAAAATGGACGCGATGCCTCAGCCTATGCCCGGGGCTCCTCCCGGGGCTCCCCCGGGGCCACAGCAAGGACCACCAGCGGGATCTCCCGCGCAGCAAGGAGCTGGGAACAATGAATAGAAACGACGACGAAACAGAAGACCTTCGCCAGCTCTGGTTGGTGGACAGGCACACACAGAACCTGGTGGCAGCAATACGGGTTGCCATCGAAAGCGCAACAAGGGATCTGGTTGCTGGTGCGCAGCGTAGCCATGATCCGGGTCCGGCATGTTTGGCGACTCGTATCGTGTTGCTCACAGAGCTGCTAGAAAGCATCGAAGGGGTGTCCGAGTGAACTACGACAAGCGACCGCTGTTCTTCGATGAGAACAAAGAGTTTGACGATGCGGTGCTGGCTGGCGGAGCAAGTGGCACGGATGCTACTGCTGAGCGCAACCACCGACTGGATGCGTTTCGCGAGAAGCTGGAAGCGCGGCGACAGAACATGTCGGGAAAGCGAGAACTGCGTATCCCTTCGAAGCTGGAGCAGCGCAGGCAGGAATGGATGATCCCTGACGAGCTCTTCTACTTCCCGGCTACGTTCGACTGGGTTGGTGTCTACCAAATACGTCCGGTGACCGGTGAGCTACAGAGCGATGGGGTCATCATCAAACCTGAGCAAACCCAGAACATCGAGGTGGCTACTGCTTCGCGTGGGATTGTTGTTACGGCAGGTCTTAGCGCCATGGATAGTCTGTCGGATCACGGAATCGAGATCGGTGACATTGTGCGGTTTGTACGGCTTTCTCCGTGGCGTCAGCAGATCGTTCGGATAGGAGCAGAGTGGTTCGAGCTGGTCATGCTCAAGCCTGGTGACATCTGCGCCGACGAGGACCATTGGCAGAGGCTTCAGAGCAGAGAGATGCGTCTCGCTAGAGACGATGAGGACGGAAAGCACTACTTCAAGACAAGCGATGGTAGCGTGTACCGCGGACAGACCATGCCTGTTGACCTAGGAGACTACTAATGAGCGATCCAGAAAAGGCTGTAGATGAAACCGTTGAACTCCAGGTTGACGATGCCGGGCGTATCGTTGGCGACGACGACACGCCGGAGGAGCTACCGGAGCAGAGCCAGGAGGCGCAAGGGAAAGGGGAACTCACCCCCAGGCAGCAGGCACGGAGGAACCGGTACCGCGACATTCAAGAAGAGCGCGACAGGCTGCGTAGGGAGCTGGAGGAACAGCGCATTGCAGTGGCGGAAATGCGTGGCCAGCTTACCGGGTTGACCACGGCGCATCAGCAAGCCGGCAGTGTGGGCCGTTCCCAGCCACAGACCAAGGTGGCCCCAGAGGTGCGTGCGCTTCAACAGCGCAGGACCCTCATGCTGAGGGAGTTCGACATGTTGCCTGAAGCTGACAAGACCGCGCGACATGCCGAGTACCAGGAAAGGGTTGATGAGCTCGACGCTGAGATCATCCAGACGGCTGCATCGTTGGTCGTTGGAAGGGCCCAGCCTTCGACGGAGGAGTCAGCGAAGGAGGTCTACAGGCAGATGCTCTGGCAGGAGCACCGGGATATCTTCTCAGACCGACGCGCGCTGGCTCTGGCACAGAGCAAGATCATCAGGAAGACCCAGGTCGAAGGCAGGCAGCCGAACAGGGCTCTCGACGAGGAGGTGTTTGACGAGGTTCGACGGGAACTTGGCATGCGTCGTCAGGGACAGCCTACGGCTGGGCAGCGAGCAGCGACAACATCGATGGGGGTCAACGCTGGCATGTCAGTAGACCAGCAACCACGGACGGTGAACGTTCCGTGGAACGAAGTCACGAAGCAGATGGCAGCAGCGGCATTTCCAAGGATTCGCGACGAGGCCGAGTTGAAGCGGAAGTTCATGGAGATGCAGGCAAAGGAGTCCAGATAGGCCAGCGGGCCGCACCGGTCACCAAATTGTGTTGACATGGGAGCCGTTTCGGGACAGCGTTGTGCATCGGCGCAAAGTCGAGCCAAGGCGAAGCGTCGGAACGGCTCCCGTTGGCCCCTTGCGGGAAGTCTGATCGGACTGGGGATGCCTCGTCGGCAGCAGCGACGACAGGAGTCCGATGGCATCAAAAGGCGAGCACCCCGGTTCGGGGAAGCAGAAGCAAGGGAAGCCGCCGCGTAGAGATCCGAAGCCGCGCCTCGTTGACACTTCGTTCAGCATGAACGTTCTGGTCAATAGGCAGCCCGGTGTTCACTACTGCTACGTCCAGAAGGGCGACCAGGTTCCCATGATGGAGCTGAAGGGGTACAAGGTTCAGCGCTTCACAAAGGACGGCGTCAGGCCGCAGTGTGTTCCCGGAGCATTCAAGGAGGGCGAGCCCATCGAGGTGAACGGCGCCGTGCTGCTCGCGATCAGCAAAGAGGACTACGATCAGCTGTTCTTCTACGGGCAAGGAGGCGCCTCGGGGCAGGACCTTCTGGACGAGCTGGAAAAGCAGATCATGGATCCAGAAACTAGTGCACGAGACCAGCTGCATACTGTGCGTGGGTATCGGAAGTTCGGGGTGACCAACGAAACAACCTTGGAAATCGAAGGGTAACTCGACATGGACAACCCGATGGGTCAGGGGTTCAAGCTGTACAGGGGCCCGAATGGTGCAGAGCAGGCAAGCGCTCTTCCTGCGCTTGTCATCGCGAGCCAGGCATTCAACATCAACAACGGCGCCCAGGGTATTCGCCTGAGGCAAGGCGACCCGATCGTTCAGAACTCTTCGGGAGGCGTGTCACTGTGCGACGGCACCGAAGGGTCCGGCGGAGCGGTGGCTCCGTTTGGGATCGTCGAACACGTTGGCCCGTACTATGACAGTGTGACCGGGCGCATGAAGCAGGCCGACGGATACCCGTCTGGGATCAACTGGGGCACAAACCAGGACCGCGCGGGCTACGTCTGGTACATCCCGCTAGCGGGCTGCATCTGGGAGGTCGATGTCGATGATGCCGACACTGCGGCGACCCTGGCAGCGTACCAGACCCTCGTGCACAACAACGTGAACCACATCCTGACAGGCGAGGTGGGTGACGTGTACGCGAAGCCGAAGCTCGACATTGCGACGGCGGCAACGACCAACACGCTTCTGTGGCGCATCGTGGGGATCAGCAAGACGGTGCCCAACGATCCCGCTGAGCTGAACTTCAAGCTGTTGGTCAAGGCCAACATCATCGCCGACGCGCCCAACGCGCCGCTGGGAGTCTAGTCATGGCACAGGTAACTACTGCGCTGCTTGCTGATACTCTTGAGAGAACCCTTCGTGGCATCATTTCTGACGAAGACGAGAGGCGTCAGAAGTCGGTGATTCCGAAGCTGTACGACGAGGAAACCTCGACGAAGGCCTGGGAGGACTACCAGGAATATGCCGGGCCGGCGTACATCAGCGAGAAGAAGCAAACCGAAGCGGTCGACCTGGTTCGCATGTATCGCGGGTACAGCACGAGAATTTGGATGCGGACCTTCGCGGCCAAGATGCAGATTACCGCAGAGGCTGAGGAGGATTGCCTCTACCCGGAGGCTATCCGTCTCGCGCAGTTCCTCCGGGAAGCCGCGTTCAATACTCGGGAGCTGGATGCAGCGCTCACGTTCGGCCGAGCGTTCAACACGGACTATCCGATGGGTGACGGCGAACCGTTGTGCTCAGCTTCGCATCTGCTGGCTGACGGTCGAACGTGGTCGAACGTCATGGCGACTCCAGCAATGCCCGGGTACCACGCTCTCATGGCCGCCAGGAGCATCGTGAAGATGTTCCCGAACCATGCCGGCGTTCGTTCTCCGCGCAGCATCGAGCTCATTGCTCATCCTGTCGAGCAGGATGGCGCATGGGATGCTGTGCTGAACTCACAGCTGGCGCCGTACGCCGGCAACATGGCGGAGATCAATGTCGTCAAGCTGAAGGACAGTGGCATCAAGCACTTGGCCATCCCGCAGCTGATGAACACGGACACGGACTGGTTCTGTCTCACAGACCATCCCATCGGCATCAAGTGGTTCACCAGGACGAAGCTATCGTCTTGGACCAGGCGTGATAACGATCCGGGTGGGATGACCTACGGGATCAGGGAGCGACACGGGCGGGCCCCGGTGGACGCACGGAAGATTCTCGGGGTTAACCCGTAAGGAGCGTGACATGGAGCCATACACCATTGCGTGGGACCTACCGGTCATCGGAACCCAGCACGCGGTTCGTACCCCCTGGGCCACGATTATCCCTCCGGGTAGGAGAGTCGTGGCGATCCTGGACAACAGTGGCGCCAGCGCGCGGACAGGAGCACTTCAGAACATCTCTGTGGTGTCTACCCTATCTCAGGCGTTGACGCACTGTGAGTCGGGTCGCGGTGACCACATCCTCGTCATGCCTGGGCATTCTGAGAGTGTGGCTGTTACGACCATGCTGGCCAACCTGGTGAACGACACACACATCGTGGGAGTCGGATCGCCAGATGAGGACAGCGCGCCCACCTTCAGGTGGACTGGCCAGGACGCGAAGTGGTCTGTCTCCAAGAAAAACTGCAGCTTCGAGAACTTGCGGCTAAAGTTCGAGGGTGCGAACGACATCACTGAAGCCATTGGCGTGTCCGCGGCAGGCGTGAAGTTCCTGCGCAACTGGATGCTCACCGGCTCGGGTGCCAGCAACGATTGCGTCAGGGTGATTGACGTGGAAGCCAACGCAGACGACTTCGTGTTTGCTGGCAACAAGGTTGCCCAGACTGCCGGCACGACTACGGCTGTGCTGAACTTCGGTGCCGCGGTGGCGCGACCGTCTGTGGTCGGGAACGTCATGAACGTGATCGGAAGCTCGGCCACTGCTGGCGCAATCGATATTTCGGCAGCAATCACCCAGGCCGTCATAGCGGACAACCAGCTGTCGAACGAGGCAACCGACGCAACGACGTGCATCAAGATCGCTGACGTGGCAGCAACGGGCCACGTGCTGAGGAACCTGATGCGGGTCCTGGTGGCGGGGAACGCCTACGCTGAAGGCATTCTTCTCGCTGGCTCCACCAATCTCTTGCTCGGCTTCTTCAACAACTACTGCGTTGACGAGAAGAGCAAGTCCGGCGTTCTGACGCCAGTCGTCGGAACGTAGGCCGCCCGCCCGGGGTCTCGTCTCCTGGGGTCCCGGACAGAGGACACCATGAGACTGACCCAACAAAGACTCGCTACCGCCAGCTCGCCCCCCCCCGAAGCGTGGTTGGCGGTAGCCTGCTCAGGGTGAACCATGGCCATCTACCCGAGCAGTGATCGACAGTTCCTTGTGGGCGAGATCATTCGCCTAGCGTACATCGACGCGCGTCTGGTGGGCATGCATACCACGCCGGACACCAACCAGATGCAGTACGGTCGGGACAAGCTGGATCTGATCTTGGATCGGTTGCCGGCCTCGGCCCCTACGGTGCGCCAGAGCCGCATGGACACGGTTACGGCAGAGCCCATGGTCGGAGAGTACTCACTGGGTGATGATGTTGTCGGTGTGCCAGGGCCTGCTTTCTGGGTTGGGCCCACGGATGACGCTGATTCCCCAGAGGAGCGACTGGAGCTCGAGATCGTCGGGATGGCAGGCTGGCACTCCAAGGCTCAAGGGGACAGCTTTGGCGATCCAAGCATGGTGTGGCCAGAGCTCGGCGTAGCTCCGCCAAGGGTTCACCTGTGGCCCGTGCCTGAGTTGGGCGGAACGCTTCAGATCAAGGTGACCCGGCTGCTCGCCGATGCCGGACCCGGGGAAAACACGTTGGACGTGGCGCGGCTGTGGGTGCCCTACCTGCAGCGGGCATTGGCGGCTGAGCTTTGCCGGCAGAGGTCGGCTCAGGAGGCGGCTACCATGCGGCTCGAGGCGGAGGCCATGCTGACTGAGCTGAACCGTGTGGACGGAGAGAGCTCCGTCTGCACGGTGAAGTGGACGCGAACGAACAGATGGAGGCAGCTGTGAAGGTTTGGCCGCAAGGGTTGGGTGCCGACGGTTCAGAGCTTGGAACAGCGCTGGAGCTACACACGACGGGCGACGTATGGTTCGTCGACTCTGAGACCGGAACAGACGGAATATCTCCGCTTGGGAGGGACGAGAAGTACCCCCTGGAAACTCTGGCTCAAGCGGTAACGAATGCCGCCGCAGGCGACATCATTGTGCTGGCATCGTCACACGACGAAACCATTACCGAACAGCTATCTATCGCGAAGCGTCTCACGATCGTTGGCAGTGGGTCCAGCGCTGGGATCCCCAGCGCAACGATACGATGCGGCACGACATCGGAAGCTGCTATCGAGGCGGACGCAGACGGGATCCGGATCATCAACGTTGCCTTCTATGTTGGAGACACAGCAACTGGCCTGAGCACGAATCCCATAAGTGCCGCTGCGTATCACTTGGAGGACTGCTACTTCGAACTCGCCGATGGGGCCGCTAGCGGTGCGACGTTCGCGATCGTTACCGGATGCAGCGCCAAGGGCTGTACGTTCAAGAGCGCAAGGACCGAAGCGGGAACCGGTGGCGTTGGCCTGAACATTTACACGAGCGTCAACACGTTGGTCGAGGACTGCGTGTTCGACGCAGGCGAGTTCGGGTGGTCTGGCGGTTCAGGTCTGTACGCCATGTCCGACGAGCAGAGCAACTTGGTGCTCAGGAACCTATCGCTGTTGAGAGGCTCGGACGTGCTCGTGAACTCTGGCAGTACTGGGTACTGGTATCCAGGCACTACGCATTCGAAAGGCCGGGTGGTCTGGTGAAACTCATCGAGACGCTGGCGGCTGGAGTAGCAGGAGCAGAAGGTGGAACCGCGGAAGTCTACCGCCGCGGCACGTCTACCCGTGTGCTGCTCTACCCCGACTTCGAGGCGACGCAGCAGCAGTTCTACAGCCCCATTCAGTTGGACGAGCACGGTGGTGCTGTTGCGTACATCAACGAATTGGCGAACGTGTTGGTTTACAGCGAACAGGGAGTTCTGATTCGGGAGTTCGTTGTTGGCGGGCAAGCCACGGCGGTGGAGGTGATCAGCGACAAGTTTGAAGGTACGGACTACGAGACCGGGCACGTGGGCTCCGGTGAGCCGACGACTCTAATCGAAGTGCTCGAGTCGATGCAAACGACAATCGAAGAGTACGAAGACGTGACCGGGGAATACTACAACGTGCAGCGGGATTACGATGCCGTTGGTGATGGTGTGACGGACGACTCTGTTGCTGTGCAGAGTGCCATTGATGCGGCGGCCTTGGCCGGGGGTGGGACAGTGCACTTCCCTGCTGGAACGTACTTGCTCGAAGCTGAGATCGATCACAAGCCCGGTGTGCGACTTCTGGGCGCTTCCGCTGACAGCGTCGTTCTGTTCGCGAATCACGCTGGGTCAGTTGCTATCAGTCAGGTGCTTGAGGCTGGGAAGCGGTGCGTGATCGAGAAGCTGGCCATCGAGCTCGACGGTGACGTCACGACGTGTGTGGCCGTGACAACGTATGCCGAGACGGCTGCTAACGGATGGAGCTACTGTAACGGCGTGCGTTTTGGTGACACAAGCGCCGGCATGGCAACAGCTGTGCTGGCCACAACGGCTCCAGGTTCTAGCGCTACAGTGCAGCTAGTTGGCTGTGAGGTCCACGCCATTGGTGCTGCCCATGCAGTGGACGGCGGAGAAGCGGATCCAGCGCGCATCGTCTTGCTGGGGTGTCGCGTAGTGGTTCACGACACCTTGCTTTTGAATAACGTTGTGACGGTTCAGCGTGGAATTCTCGCGTTGAACCAGTTTGATCTGCTTGAGGTCAGCGGCGGAACGGCATCATGCGTATCTGCTGAGCCTTACCCGGGTAACCGTTCCGTGATGCTGATTGGTAACGAGTTTCTGGCGGATACTTCCTACAGCGGATCAGGAGCGGCCATCAACCTGTTGGGTCCGCATGTGGTAGAGGTCGGCAATTTTTGCCGCTCTGAGGCCATGGCGCTGATCAAGGTCAGCTACACGGTGGGCAGCGATGGCACTGAGCATGCGTCGCTTTGGCTCAGCAGGTCGCAGAGATCATTTGTGCACGTGGTGAGCGGAGATGACGAGGGGCTAGTAAGCATCGACACGGCGAGCTATGGTAGCGCGCGCGTGACAGTACCAGCAGATTGGTCGCTTGGTGACTACGCGGTGTTCACCGTTGCGCTGGATGGGCTTGCTCCGCCGGGAGCCACGTTGGCACTCACGATCGAGGATCTGGACGCGGCCATGTGCATAGCGACCATTGACAAAGAGTGGCCCAGCGAAAACAACACGAAGACGGTGAGTGCAGAAAGCGCGCGCACGTTCATGTTTGTCAGTGTGCTGACCAGTTCCGGAACGGTGTGGCAAGAGGTGATCGACACGGACGACTACGACGTTTTCCCTGGGTGGTCCTGATGACAGATGCTCGCATTCCGTTCGGGCCCTTGCTTGCTAGC
>Ga0265297_10001722_pt1 | contig 48951 bp, 81 predicted proteins | sample Munlanlwell13791_FD_192502 | JGI IMG/M metagenome (GOLD analysis project Ga0265297, IMG submission 192502) | Leachate microbial communities from a municipal landfill in Southern Ontario, Canada - Leachate well 137-91 | ecosystem: Engineered > Solid waste > Landfill > Unclassified | place...
CCTGCTGCTTCTGCTGCTGCCCTTGCTGCTGACTCTGCTGCTGACTCTGCTGCTGACTCTGCTGACCATGCTGCTGACCTTGCTGCTGACCTTGCTGACTCTGCTGCTGACCTTGCTGCTGACCTTACTGCTGACTCTGCTGCTGACTCTGCTGACCTTGCTGCTGACCTTGCTGCTGACCTTGCTGCTGACCTATTTTTTTCAGTATCATTTTTTAAAACTTTTTTAGCTGCCTTAATTGCATTTCTTGGTCGTTTGTCATCGGGATATTGTTTTTCATAAATATCTAAAACTAATTCAGCAGCGAAAATTGATAGAGCAGCACTATCTTTTTTAGTCCAACTGTAAGCCCTTATTATTTTCATTTTTTGCCAGCATTGTTTATCACTTTCTTTGATTGACATACCGTCAGTTTCGACTTCTGCAAGAATTTCACCGGCAACATAACCTAAAGCATCAAGAGGCTTTTCACTGCAGTGAAAGCCATTATGGCATATATATAATTTGCCTTTTACCTGATACCATTTATCAATTTCCCATACAAAATTATTGTTATAACCTGATACAATTTTGTTCTCAATCAGTCTTAAAAATTTATACATGTTACCTCCTTTTTAATTTGTAATATATTTATAATTACATAATAAAAACCATTTGTCAAGTATTATTTAATCTAAATTAGGTTTACCTATTAAAAAATTATTAAAATCCCATTTATATATTATCATTTTACCGTTTTCCAGTCCACCAGTTATACCCATAGACCAATCTTGCCATTCTTTAAAACGCCCGATAGATTTCATATATTTGTTAACTTCTTTTAATTCATAACCACTATAATGTTTAAATTTTAATAGTTTTGGTTTTTTATTTCTTACTATTTTCATATTCAGTCCTTAGTTTATAACAATGTTTTAAAAAATCTAAAAATACTTCGTTATTATAGCCAAATTTTGTCATATCTAACTTGTAAAATTTACCATTCTTCATTGTTTTACCTTCTGTCATGGCCTCTATATTCCACTGAATGTAACTAGCTGGTGTTTCAAGATATGTATGTCCGTTCCATTTAGAATTAGGTGCAGTTATTTTATAAGTAGTAGGTTCAAGTTCTTGCTGATTAGCATTAAATGTCTTACGTTCTATATTTACTGCTCTCTTGGGTTCGGGTGCACTTTCGCCACTATCACTCGTTCCAGCCATTTCTTCTGCGGATAATTCACCACCGCCGACAAGCCCTGAAATTGCTCTATTTATTCCAACGGTTTGCGCTGTAAGCAATATATCTTCTTCTCTAGGATTAATTTTTTCACCATATTTTTTACTAAAGAATGGTTTACGACTAGAGCATGCGCCATATGCTTCGTGATATTGCCCGTTGGGTGCTGTGGCTCTTACGGGTACTGTCCATAAATAATAATAACCATCACTATCTTCACCATCAGTTCTACATGGCTTGCCCAACGATATGCTTATGCCAAAAGCTGTCTTAATTTTTAACCAGCCTTCTTTTTTAATATAACCTTTTCCGTCTTTAGTGTCTGTTGGTTTGCCATCTGTACCAAATTTCATAAAATCATTAGACGATAATAATTTAGTTTTAATTTTCTGAAACATTTTAAATGCTTCTAACGTTCCCTCAACATCTATTGGTTTGACTATACCGCCAGTTTGTTTTGGTATATCGGGTAAACTAACATTAGCACTATCTATAACAACTTCTTCATCTTTATCTATTTTTTTAACTTCTTCTTTCATGCTTTCTTCAAATTCAGCATCGTTAAAATCTGTATTTTCCATTTAATTTAATCTCCTTTTTTGTAATTATCTAAAACAACTTCTTTTGCTATTTCACAATTATCTATATGGCAAAAATCATCTATCCTGCAATCATAACATACTGTGAAATTTGGGCACGCTTCTTCAACTATTTGATATACTTCATCACCGAATTTCTCAAACAATCTATTTAATACGTAAGTTAATTGTCTACTATTTTTGTGTCCAACTATTGGGCAATTATTACAATCTTCATCACAAAATCTATCCATTATTTAATCTCCTTCACTATTATTTATAATTCCAGTACCGTTACATTGGTCGCAAGGAACTTGTTCGGTTCCAAACATTGAATCCCATATTTTCCCTGTTCCGTCGCAAGTTTCACATAGCAACAGACGTAATTCTTTTTCCATTATAATCCCCCATATTTTTGTTCATCTACATAAGCTAATATATAATCTCTATCGTTCTCATATTCTTTACGCATTACAACTTCGCCATCTAACCTAATAGTTGCCACCTTGTTTCTCGAAGTGTTGGGTTTGCAAGTTTCTACATAATCACATAATTTGCACTCCCACGAGGGCGCAACAAATACTTCTTCGCACTTAGTATCTTTATTGCGTGATATTTCATATTGTCGTTCTAATTGTTGTGGTGGTTCTTTCATATCTTTTAAACAAACGTATTCATTTTTAACTTTATCAATAATTTTAACATTTCTATTAACCCATACTTCGACAGGTTTTTGTGCGCCAGCCTTATCAACGTATATAATTTTACCACGTTTTATATCTGGGTAGAACTTAATCAGACCCTCTATATATAGTTGAAGTTGGTAGACATCTCTTATTTTTGGGAAGTTTGTCTGATATTTAAAATTCATTACAGATTTCCAGTCAATGGGGTAGATTTCATTAGATAATTTATTATCCATTAAGAGTATGTCTAAACGCCCACGCATGCCGAATGGTAAGCCTTCTGACACATCAGACCACTCTACTTTCAACACATTATAATCGGTAGTTTGAGCTAACGTATTAGATAAACCCTCATGTATAAAATTACCTAGATTTAATTTAAGAATTACTTCGTCAATTTTTTCTTGTTTTGCAATGTCTTTTTGCCACGAATACCATATCATGCGCCTGCATTTCCCAATATCCGAGACCCAGAGGGCATTCTTGTCTTTACTCTCTCGGCGCAATACATTTACTATACTTGTCGTTATTGCGTTAGTGTTGTCTATATAATAATTTTCCACGTTTACTCCTTTTCATAATTTATAATACGTTGATAATATCACGTTATATTATATATGTCAAGTGTTTTTTATAATTAATTCCCTATAATATATGTAATCTCCATCGTGCGTAGTTCGTGAAGAAATGTGGTGCAAATTTATCGTGTCAGTATTTAAGAACTTTTTAAAATATTTAAGTTTAGCTTTTGTTCTTTTAGATAATTTGTAGTAACATCCGCGTAAATAATTAGTTACGTTGTGCTCTCTTACAATAATCTTGGGCTCTTTGTCTAGCCAGCACACACTCAAACAATATCTAATAAATGGTATCCCCTGCCATATTGAACGCGGGGTTAAATGCTTGTTGCTATAATCAAATATGTAACACTCGTTACCTAGCGCCAAATTCATCAATAAATCATTATCCAACTCTAAAATAAGACTGTCCCATGCTTTTTGTTCGCAATAGGTTGATTTAATTCTAATAAAAGTATAGTTGGGCAGATACCAACGCTCTAATGCTTCTATGCCATTTGTTAGATTTATATAATTCTTAATCATAATATCTACATTATACATATTTAAAACTAAATGTCAAGTAAAATAAAAAAAATGGGGCAAGATATTTTAATCTGCCCCAAACTTGTTTTTTCCCTTATTCAATTTTAATTACAAATATTTTTATGATACTCCTTTCTATTTATCTACCCGTGCCAATTTTGTTGACAACATTATAAACACCGGCTGCGGTTAAGCCCACAATCAATGATTGTTTAATAAAATCAAGCAATACAAAACTATCTGCTGTTGCAAGCCCCACCACTGCAAACCCAAAACCTAACGCAATCAACATATACCATTGCCCCAATTTTTCATTAGTTAGTTTCTTTATTAATGTAACTAATGCTATTACTATGGGCACTTGATATAATATATCTTTCCAATCCATTTAAACACCTCCTATCCGCATTTTGAATATCCGCAATCTAAACAAAGTGGGCAACTTCCACCCCATTGAATATTTTCTGAATAACATTCTGGGCATATATTTCTATTAACTTTTTCCTCTTTTTGTATATCATTTACCATTAATTCATAAGTTCCTTTCATTATAATAAATTGACGGCTGTTTTTATTAAGCGTTGCTATAGACTACTTAAAAGGTTACCAGCCAACCTTGTGGTCGTCCTACAACCTAACCCTACGTGCTATCTAGCTATTGTTTCGCGCAAACAAAGTACAAACGTACGTTCGCTGATAGCACGTAGATAGCCAGTGTGCACATGTTATACAAACAAATACACACAGCATTACATTAAATTCTGGTTTGCTTGAGTGTTATTACTCGACCACTACAAGCCCCCTCGTTTAAGGATAGCCTTTGCGAGTAACTTTCTATCCCCTCCCAGTACGAACCCCTTGTTGTAATCAATTAAGATTACAATTGTAATCTATTTAAGATACGTGATTAAAGTCTATCCCGTGGTCTTCCATGAGTTCACGTAATTCATCTCTGACTATCTCTAATGTCTTAATGTTTAGTTTTTTGTCATTATCATCGGGGTATTTCAATTTACTACGTAAGTAATTATCAAAATCCCATAATACGAAATACATATTGCTAGCATTAGTTATCATATAAAAATCAGAGTCATCATCATTATTAAAAAATGTATACTTTAATTCTCTTTTCATTTCTTTTTCCTGTTCTCCTGTATTTGCTTAAACTCTTTACGCTTAGCGTCAGTCTGCTGTTGCGTAGAATTTTTAGCAATATTATGTTTTAACCAATGTTTTAATTTATTATTAAAACGTGTAAGCCTGTCTTTATAACGTTTACAATGCGCTATATCGCGCCCTATTTTTTTAGCACCGCCGCCACTCTTATTTTTTCCGGCCAATTTTTATCCTTTCACATGTTTACTATAATTTATGTTTATAACATATACAATTTGTATGCATTTAACTACAAGATGTATGCAAATTTATATTTATAACGTAAAATAGTGCTTGCCATAAATTATAAAATAATCTCTGTGGGGAATGCAAATCTGATGTATATTAAATTTATCATCTACCCACTTTATAACCGATATACCTACTTGCCAATTAATTACTTCACGCCTGAACCACTCTAACGCTAAATCTGTCTGGCACAAACATCCATTCTCAAATGCTACTTTTGCGCCGCTATAGTCTGTGCTATAATGCGAACCCAGGCGATGCGTGTGCCCGAATATTACAGACAAGCCCATATCATCTAACATATTCTTTGCTGTATATGCTGAATATTTATTTATCTTATTGCCGTGAGTGTATATTAATTTATTCTTATACACGTAGTTTTTGCCATACTCATAATATTCTATTCCTAAATCATTTATACCTAATTTATCTTTTATATCTATACACCCATCTAGTACGGGGTTGTGCCAGATAAATTTACGCAACCTGTCTGTATGGTTGCCTTCAATAAATATTGTTTGCGAAGGTCTTACGGTGTCTATTATCTGATATAATAAGTCTTTACCTGTTTTAAACTCTGTTTGTAAATTAGTAACACGTTCGGGGTTTCTATCAAATTTAGATATTGAATACATATCTATGTAGTCGCCTAGAATAAATAGTTTATCAGGTTTTAATTCGTGCCCAAACTTTAACACAAGTTCTAACGCTTCTTTGTCTTGATACGGGACATGTAAATCATTTATAATTAATTGTATTTCGATGTCATTTATATTTACGATATTATTCTCCTTCTCCTTCAGTCAAGGCGAGTTCTATAATACAATATGTAGCTATATCTAATAATGTATCGTTACGTGAATTTATTAAATTAGTATTTATTGTAGTGCGCTGTGAAATATCTGGCGCAATACTTTCATTAATAGCTTTTAATCTATCGTTTTTTAATTGAATAATTGTATGTATTAAATCCTGCGAACAACGCACACTATTTCTAGTGTCCAAATACGAATCACCGTACACACCACCACGCTCATTATGTATCGCAATTATTTTATCAAGAATCGGTTGTATTGATATAAACATTTATAATCCTCTCTACGCTTAAATTAGTTAAAGTAATACATTATCATTACCTATTAAAAATACTTGCGTCAGGTAACGTAGGAATACTTGGTAATACGTTAGATTGCGTTTCAATGTGCTGAATAAACAGTCTTAAACTGATTAGCCAACAGCCACGGGATAATTTGTACGCAGGTATTTTACCATCGCTTATACACTCTTTTACTACCCGTTCGCTTATCCCGAATAACTCGGCTATATCTTGGACGCACATAATTTCTGGTAGAACGTAATTCTTTTCCTCCACCGTCTGACTCCTTGTCTTTTTCTATCCTTGTTTTTATTTCTGCCACAACGTTTTCTTTATGTCTATCTGTTTTCCAATGTTCTTTTATGCTAAATATTTCTTCATTGCAATAAGTGCAAAAATTCATTTCTTTATTTTACTCTTTTTAACTAATTTAGTAATTGGTGGTGTTGTTTTATATTCATAATCGTTAGCATTAGTAAGTTCTTCTAATTTTTTAAGTCTAGTCAATAAGTCTGTTTGGTCGACTCTTTGATAAGATATCTCATTCAAAAACCTATGCAGTGTCCTATAATATCCAAGTTCCGTGAAAATTATATTAACTTCTGTCTTGACTCTATCTATATTATCTTCAATATTCTTAATATACTTTGGGTCTATTGCACCATACTTATTTAACTCATAAATTTCGCTCACGTTATTTCCTTTCTAATATCTTCCCAAATAATTAAACGTATCACGCATATCTGCATGAACCAAATATTTGCCTTGCACTAATTCACTGCCTAATTTAAAACCATTAAATTTAGTAAATTTTATTAAATATGTCATATATTCTTCTAAATCCATACCTTTTGCATGGCTATCAACAGCAAGTCCATATAAATGATATGAATTTTTTGCCCCTCCGGCAAGTTTGTTGTGTTTAACACACCTATAGCCTGATGTTATTATAATAGGTTTTTTAATTATATCACGTACTTTTTGTAATTCAATTGCAAGGCGTAATATGTTATCTATATATTTATCTGGTATTTTTTCGCCTCTACACTGAAATTCTTCAATTTTAAAGTTAGTCGTTAGGTTCATACGCTATCTCCTTGTTAATAATATACACTATTTTAATATATATGTCAAGTAAAATATTAAAAATCTTGGTTTTTGTCAACTATGTCGACGGGAATTAAGAACTTCAACCCACGGGTAGTTGTTGTTCAGCCAAGAACCTACTTCCTATTTTATTAGGAATCGATATAATATTATCATATAAAAACATATATGTCAAGAACTTTTTAAAAATTTTTGCGTTTATATACAGCATATTTAAAGAACGTTAAATAAATAACGTGTTATTATAAAAATATACGTATTTACGTTATTATATTATATATTTATTATTAATATAATATTTCCGGCCCTCTAGTTGAGGAATTATAGCAGATATTTGGCTATATGTCAAGTAAAATTTTTATTTATTTTGAAACAGAAATATCGTAGATTAGCTCGTCGAATAAATTTGGCTCATTAAACATCATTATCTTAAATGTTTTTTCATCTACGATACCTGTCTGTGTAATGTTGAAGTGTTTTTGAAAGAGTTTGACAGCGGCTTCGGTTTTTGCACCGAACCAACCGTCAACTTTTAGTTTTGGGTTTAGGTCAATGTCTATGTCGCAATTCAATACTTTCTGTATAAAAGTTACACCCATAGACTTTGAACCATTTTTATATATTTTTTTCAATTTAATCCCCTCTTTTTCTATTGGTAATTGTTTATTATAGTATTTATTATTAAATGCTACAAGCATATTGAATTTTGCCTGATTAAATGAAATTATATCGCCGGATTTTAAACCTAAGTTAGGCCTATCTTCTCTGGTGAATACATATATGTCATCGAAAACATCGCCAAAAAAATCACGTCTTAATACAAACAATATACAATAAATTTCTATATTGTTTTCTATAAGTTCGTTGAACGTGTCCCAATCCCCGTCAGGCGAAAACTCTGTAACTGATTGTTTAAGATTAGTGCCTTTTAAGATATTGTTTACTGTAGCGATATAGCCCTGGTCGTGCTGTCGTTCCCATAGCACGTGCGTTGCATAATAATCAATAGTTTTAAGAAGTTCTTTATCTTTAACTATTTCCTGTATGTAGCCTGCTAAATCCTGCTCTATATCGTTTGAACCCACATGTACTTTAAAATTAGGATATTGTTTAAAACCCCTTGACATATGCTTGCATATTGTGATATAATTCGATACAGGAATGCATTTTTTAGGTTCGTTAAAAATTTCAAGGTGTGCTTGAGTAAAGCCCATCTTGTTTCTAAGATAATGTGCAAGTCCCTTACAAAATTGTTCAAGAAAGGTAACGTGATTTATTGGGTTTCTAGATAACCATGACTGGCGTTCTTCTGAATGCCCCAAACATAACAACGGTATGGCATTTATATTTTTACACATAAGTAAATGATTTACTGTTGAACCTTGCCCCATAACACCTAGTAAATGATGGTCTTCACCTTCATCGTTTTGCCAGTATCTCATACCATCTGGCATATAATTCATAACAGTTTCAACGTAGTTATTGTCTACATTATTGTTAGGTTGAGGTATGTCTGCTAAATCAATAAATATACGTTCTATACCTGCCGGAAACATAGACTTAATTATTGTATTATGTTTTTTATTTAGCGGCTGTGATGTTTGCCAGCATTGTCCTGCTACGCTCATATTATATCCTTATAAATTGTATTATTGTAAGTATTGCAATTATTACACCCAATATAACGCTTGCTGTAATAAATCCATTTTTGCTTATAAAATTTTTTTGATTATCCTTGGTATCTTTTAATTCTAACTTTATTGTAGATAATTCAGTGCACAATGTTCCTACGTTTTTTATTTCATTTTTTATATTGCCAATATCTTCTATGATATTGTCCATTTTTGTTTCAACAATTGCAAGTCTTTCATCTTCGTGTCTTGTCATATTAATTTTCCTTTATTTGTTCATTAGTTTTTTTATATCATCAAGCCCAAAATCTTCGGGCAGATACTTTAATTCTTTTAGTTTTCTAACTATGTCTTGGTAGTTTTTAAGTTTTTTATTTAAGAAAATTTCCTTATACATATCTTTTTCATATGGTGTGAATTTAATACCGGCAACAACAGATAATAAGTCGTACCATTTCTTGCTTGCCTTACTTTCATCTGTTGGCATTATCCTACCCAATGTTGCCATTGTGGGGACTTGTCGTAAGGCATAATCAAGCTTGGTGCTTAAATATAATTTAGTGCCGTCTTTGCTTTTACTCATACCGATTTTTTGTAATGTGTCCTGTGGCAAATATTTAAAAAAACCAAAATATGCGGGTGCTTCAATCAAATCGCCATCTTTAATTTCTTTTTTGGTAAATTGTTCTCGCCCATAAGTCATGTCGCCAATCATTTTAGCAAACGGGTTTGCGGCACTTAACCATTGCGTGGGTGATAACATAGATAAGCCCTGAAATGGTAAATTGGGGTTAAATACTAATTGATTGCCTGATTTTGCAGATTTTAGGGGTGTCATAAAATAAAGCATTTCTTTAAAGTAATCAGGCTTTTCTTCTTCATACCCCTCCGGAACATCCGATATATCCTCTGAAAATTTCATTAGTTTGGGTATAGTTGAGTATTTTCCAGTACGTGTTAACATTAATTCAAACTGACGCAATGTATTTTTTTTATTCCACGTATAAAAAGGCATAACAAATCTTCTTATAACGTTTTGTTCCGTAGGGGTTAAATCCCCGTAATCTAAGAATACTTTTTTTACGTTTTGTGCTATAACATATCTGTCTGCGCCCGCTTCTTTTTCTATAAGTCCTGCAACAATCCTACCCAAATCTTCACGATATCCACCCACTCTTGTTGATAATTCGAGTGGTGATATTTTACCCAATTTATTTAATGCTTGTATGGGAGTTGCAGCTTCTTTATAAATCTGACCTGCACCCATAACACCACTATTTAAAAATTCATCAGCTACGTTGCCCGCAGTTAATTCCTTGCCACCAAAACTTTGAGTATGTAAAATAGTTTCTCTACCTGCACCACGTTCTGTTTCTTTAAGCAATACTGCATCATACCATTTTCTAGGGTCTAAAAAACTCAAGCCATATTCCATTACACCAGACCACGTATCAGAAAATAGGTTACGTAAATGATAGCCTGGCGTTGCAAGTGCAAGTCTTTTCCAAATAGTAAGCAATTTGTCATATGCTTTCAATGTTGTCTTAAATGCTTCATCACCAAAGAATATGTTTTTAGTATTTACTAATGGCTTAATTATGTTTTCAGGTAAATACCAACCTTTTAGTTCGGGTAATTGTTGTGCAGTTTTGCCTGTTATTTTAGTAAGTCCGTCCTGTGCAAACCAACTCCCGAATTTTCTTGATTCAGCAAGCAACTGACTTCTTCCCGTACGAGTTGTACTTTCAAAAATACGTTTTAATGTGTTTTCCCCTAAATCGCCAATTGTTAATTTACCTTCTGAAATTAATTTTTGCGCTTGCAAATAATCTAATGATTTGGGTAATTCATAAGCTGCTTCTTTGGGGCCGGCTATTGCTCTTGCCCACCACGATTCTTTATCTTTACTAATAGTTCTGATAGGCATATATTTTTGCCATAGATTATCTGCCTGTACACCCCAATATTTTTCCTGTTGTGCAAGTTCAGGCATAAGTTCTTGCGTATATCGTTCATACGCAACACGTTCGGTATCAGATAACTTAACATTATCAAGTTCGTCAATAAATTTATTTAATCTTGTAAATAATTTCTTTTGAGTTTTAAATGGGGTATTCATGCTTTCAGCAAGTTTTTGCCCATAGCGTTCTATGTCGTTCTGTAACCACCCGTACTTTAATATTTTAGTACGACCTTCTTTATTTATACCAGTAGTTATATCAAAGAACAATTTGGTTGCCTGATTATTTCTATTCTTCATTGCAGACTTAACAAATTTATCAACATAGCGATATTCTTCGGGCATTCCTTTACCTGTATAAAACACACCCAAAACAGAGTCAACAAATTTATTATTAGATAATACTGTGGGTATCTTACCAAATTTATATCCAGGTATTACTGTCTGACCTAAAAATTTCATTCCACCGTAATCAAATAATTTTGAAGCTTCTTCAACAGATAATTTGCTTACAGTTTGTCTAATTGCTGTTTCTTTGATACTTTTTGTCAACATACTTTCAGCAACTTCTTTGGGTATAGTTTTTAACATAGAAAGTTTTGAAGCAATTTCGGGTGTTTGACCTGCAATACTACCCACAGATTTTTCTAAATATGCCATAGAACGTGGGAGTGTTTTTTCTACTACTTCTTCTGCTATTTTTCTACCTGTCTTAGATAAAGCCCACATCACACCCTTAGGTAGTATTTCTTCACCTGTTGCAGTAACCATTGCTTTTCCTAATCTTGACCCAATTGCTGCACCTTTACCAACACCACCAGTTATATATGTCAATGGGTCTGTAACTATATCTGTAACTATTCCGACCAAATCTGCTGGACTTGCGGCAAAACCCGCACCCAATTTTTGTATCCAATTAAAACCTTTCGGCCAATCATTTGTGTTTTGTGCAAAAGAAAAATCTTTGGTAAATGTGGTATTGGGGAATGCTTCTTTATATGTTGCTGAATAATTTTGATTTGCATATTGACCTGTTTGTGATACTGCACTCCACGCTGCTTTTAAATCATTTACTATATTTTTACCTAAAAACGTTTGTTTAGTTGCTTCAAGTGCAGCTTGACTGGGTGTTGTTATGTTTTCTGTTTTTGCTGATTTAATTCTTGAAGATAATACTGCTGCGTTCATACGTGATATAGTAGAAAACGCATTTAATATTTTCGATGCGGGAAACATAAACCCTTGTTTTAATCTACCAAGCCAATTCAATCCTGTCATTTTAGGTAGAACACCAGAATTTTCTGCATTTTGAAAGAACTGGCGGTATGCGTCAATATTAGCCTGTGTTTTTTGTATGGGCGTTTGTGTAGTTGTCGATGTAGTTGGTGCTAACAAATTCTGTAATTTTGATGGTAAATATTGATACCATAACTGTTTATTATAATCCATTAATTACTACCACCATCAACGAATTTCATATTTCTTTGTTGTTGGATTATAATAACTAGTACCTTGTGAACTACTTAAATTATAATATTGTCCATTACCAAAACTGGTCTGTGAACTCAAATTCTGATAGGCCCGTTGCGAAGCTAATTCTGCAAGTTTGTCTTGCCATGAGGTAGTTGTTGTAGGACTGATATTAGTACCACTTTTAATATACCCCATATTCCATGCCTGTTCTGGTGTTACATATAAACTAGTACCTGGTATATTAAATTTATTTTCATTTTTATTAGTAGTACTTGTAGATTTACTTGCAGCTAAAGATTCTTTTCTATATGCTTCATTTTGTGTGTTTTCAAGTTCTGCTAAAGCTATTTGTTTATTCTGATACCATATTTCATTAGCCATACTGGTTTGCTGTAACCACTGGTCGAATGCTTGTGCCTGTGCAGTCATACCAAATTGCTGAACTGCCATCTGATTCTGAAATGTCTGTTGTGCAATAGCTTCTTTATGTGCTACATAAGCATCCTGAATTTCCTGTTGACGTGTTGCGATATATGCGGCTTTTTGTTTAACCAGTTCCTGCTCGCTCTGACCACCTTGTTCAGTAAGCAATTGTTTTTGTGCTTCAATGTCTGATAATTTTTGTGCTTTTTCAGTACCCGCAGTTGTTTTTAAACCCATAGCCTGTTTTTCGACATCTGTTTCGGCCTGAACAAGTCCACCACCTATACCCATACCACGAGCATACCAACGTGCCTGTTCATCTTTTATGGCTTGTAATTTCCATTCATCTACGGATTTAATTACGGCTTCATACTGTGCATTAACACCACTACCCGTTTGCTGGGCGGCAAGTAAGTTTTTAGCTAAGGTTTGCTGTAATGACAATACCTGTGGGTCAAATAATTGAGTAGCCTCTGCTGTAGCCTGTGAATAAAATCTAGCTAAATCTTCTTCTGTTATCTGATATTCGCCAGGTATTTGCGGTGTTTCAAAATTGAATTGATAACCTCCGTATTCGGGCATTGTAAATCCGCCACCAGCACCGCTATCTCCACTTGTTTGTGGTTGCTGAACAGGTTGTCCGCCACCAGCACTTGTGCTGGGTGTGCTTTTTGGTGTCTTGGATAAAGTCGTTATATTACCACCGGTATATGAAAAACTTGGTGTCTTGGATAAAGTCGTTATATTACCACCGGTATATGAAAAACTTGGTGTCTTGGGAACCCCAGCGCTTACCGGAGATGGATTACTTATTTTCATATCTTTCGTACCCCAACTTCCGCTTGCACCAGAACTTTTCTTTTTATCTGCCATTGCAATCCCCTCTATCTATATATAAACTTAAATTATTTATCATAAAAATTCCCCCTAAAATAAAAAAGCACTACATTTTGTTTTTGTAATGCTTACTAAATATTTAATTGTAATACGTTTACTTAATATTATCTATTGCATTTAAAACTATATCTATATCTGTAAAATACCCTGTCATTATTGCAACTACTTCCCCGTCTATATTAACTATGGGGCAGCCACTTTCAGTATCATAATCTTGAGCATTATATTCTTTAACAACGTTAATGTTATTTTTAAAACAACCTAACGTGTATGTGCTGGGCATTTTATTAAACAGACTATTTGTATTAAGCCCATTAGTTAACTCTTTAGTAAAAAAAACTGCATAATCGTTATTGCCTATGAAATCATTATCATATATTAATAATTCAGGATAAATATATTCGTTTGTGAAATTAGCCATAAATTTAAAATATGTATATTTGCCTGTATCTAACCCGTTATAATTATAATGCACGCAATGCCCCGCTGTTATCAAATAAAACTTGTCATTATACTTAATTGAAAATGCTGTAAATTTACTTTCATAATTATCGTTGCTTGCAAACCCGCTATAAACGCATTTCAAATAATCGTTTAAGTTTGCTATAAAGTTGTCGTGTGCCTGCACTTCGTTTTCCAGTTCCTGCACCTTAATTTGTTCATTATCACCTAGTTGTATGGTAGCGGGTGAAGTTTCCTGCACTGTTTCGCTAATTACTACACTTTCAGTATTTGGTGAAACACTATCATTTAATGAAACAGACGTACTTCTGCTATCTATTACCCACTGTGGGTCGCACGATATACACAATAACGTTATTAATAATGAAATAACTATAAATATTTTTTTCATAGAACGTATATAACACATAAATTATTATTTGTCAAGTTTATTAATAACTAAACCCTAAATCTCCTGGTAATATTAAAATATCATTGGTTGTCCACCCGAGAAACCAGACGGAGGTATATAAGTAATTTCAAGATATGGTTTATTTGTTCCTTCCAATGAGTCAAAAGTTCCTGTGCAATCAACTCCACCATCCCCTATTAATTTAATTCCATAAATAGGATTAGTCTGCCAATACTCAATCAATGTTTTTAAATCTGTTGAAGTTTTTGCCCCAGTAACACTCCCGCAAGTTATTGAACCATAAGATGCTCCTATTGTGGGTACTCCTGTATTCCATGTCATGGTTGTTGATACCCAAGATGAAGTGATAACTTTTATATCTACAACATCCTGCCCTGTTCCTGCCCCATCGTTGTAATATGCTTTTAAGTATGCTGATATAATCTTCCCATTAGGGATTCCAGTAAATTTCATAAATGGAAAAGCTGCCCAACTTGAATACATCAATAAGGTAGTAGCACCATCATAATTGGTGTCTGCTGCATAATAATTTATATAAGTATCTACCGATGGATATATTGTTTTTACTGCCATAATCTACTCCTATGCCTTATCCCATTTAATTCTAACTTTTATTATTATGCTGTTTCCCATTTAATTTCCATAACTAAAAATAATATATCTGCCGCAGCGTTATCTTCCGATACGTCGCGTACTAGTCTTATTGTAGCTAGCCTACCCGCTGTCCAACCGGGGTCGGCTGTTTTGGTTGCTATAAAAGCATCTCCTGCCGTACCATCAACGGTTTTTGCGTCAAACGTAATTGTTGTGCCAAGCGAAGCATCGTAAGTAGACGCATCTGCTACATCGGCAGTAGTTATTACCCATACAACATTACCGCTTGTAACCGTGGTTTTAGCCCATATATTAAACACTACATTGCCACCATCGTATTGGTCTGGCACTACAAAATGCCAATCAGCCTTTTCGTCAGTATCTTTATCAAAATTTAAAGTACAATAAGATTTATTAGTACCATCTGTTTGTGTAAGCCCCGCACCATTTGTTGCCGATAATATTGCACCAGTTGGTGTTAAATTAATATGTCTTGTCTTATCATAAACACCACTACCTATTGTAAGTGAAGCAACCGTTGCCGCACCCGAAGATGATAATGTGGTAAAAGCACCTGCAGCGGGTGTAGTCCCACCAATTGCTCCCGGTGTCGATAAATCCAATTTACTACCAGCAATAGCCGCCGTTGCGGATATGTTTGCATTGCTTAAACTCCCGTTTACTTCATTATATACCGTGTCAAACTCTCCGTTTAAATCTGCTGCTGTAAGTATGTCTGTATCAACCCATGTTTTGCTTCTTGAAATTGTTGCCATTATAAAGCACTCCTATTTTTATAATAAAGAGATAAATCCCTTAATCTGAAATTTTCATTATTTACATTATTGGAAAACTTAAATCTGATAAATTTCCCACGATTATTCATTATCTGTGCATCGCTGGGGTGTGTTGTTGTTGTACCTATTCTATCCGTACCTAATACCGATGTGCCTAACGTAAAACCCGTAGACAATGCAGCTATTGAGTAACTGCCTGCACTTGTTTCCATATCTATTACTGGTTCAACAGTAAGTGCATAATCTGTTGATTTATTTAATGTTACATAAAATTTATAAAATTCTTTGTCTTTAGTAGATGAACCCATATTATAATCTTTAGTATAATAATATGCGTTAATTGCCGTGCCTGCATCTGTATAAATGCTGGGCGTATATTTATAAACAAACCCATTTGAGGGTGAGCCAAAATATAAAGTATCTACACCACTTGTCCTGAATGTTGCAAAACAATTTGCAGGTAAGTTCCAAAAATACCAACAATTATTAAGATAATCATAAACTAAATTATAATTATTTGTTGTAGAGCTTGCGTTAGGAACTGATAATATATATTTATAATCAAAATTGACAGCACACGCTTGTGATATTCTTGATAAGTTTAACGCACTGTATGTGGGTGTTATATCCTTGCTCATTAATTTTGATGATAGGCTGTCAAATTCTATTGTTTCAGATGATATTGAACCGCCAAATGCCTGAACACCCAGATTACTTGACGGGTAAACTAAATTCTTATTTATTTGCGCTATTGACTGCTGATTGGGCGCACCCGTATCAGTTGAAGCCTTTTTAATTCTCCATAGTGTTAAACCCTCTACATATGTAGGGGTATCCCCGTATAACACGTATACGTTATAACGTTTAAATATTATCAATGCATCAAGTGTTGAGTGTAGACCTGTTATAATATCCCCGTCATCGGGGTAAACGTCAACAAAATCCAACGCGCTCCACGTTTCGTTATCTGATACGTTAGACCAATACAGTCTTGACTGATATGTACTGTTGCCTGCTAAAAAATGATAGTTCTTATGAACTTCCTGATATTTGCATGTAGGTGGTGAGCCACCCAGTAATGCAACAGTAGACCCGTTATATTTTCTAGGCGCATCAGATGTCTTAGTTATAACTAAAATATTTTTAAACTGTTTACCTATAGTATATTCGTTAGTTGTAAGACCTGTGCCGCCACTAGGTTGCGTAAATACACCCGTGCCTGTGTCAAGTACTTGTACCGTAGTGTGTGAGGCAACTAGCAATTCATCACTGCCGCCCGATTTATAATAAGGCATAAGACCGTATATGCCTGTCGAGCCTGTAAGTTCTGTAGAATTTACTTTAGCATAACCGCCACGTTTTTTAGTTTCTTTTGTTTGAACAATATTTAAACAATCGATACCTTGAGTATCTGTAATCTGTGTCGTATCATCTTCCGTATTGACACCTTGCCACCCACCCATAACAGTAATAAGCATATCACTTGTAATACCTGTACGTGATTTCTTTTGTGCCATTTATTCCCAGTTCCTTAGGGGCATTCTAAATTTATTAGAACGACCTAATTTCATTCTGTAATGCCCGTCAGTCTTTTCATTTAATTTAATCATAACTGATTTGATTTTTGCATTGCATTCTGCTAAATGATAATCTGCCATATCAAATTCTTTTTCTTTTAAAAATGCTAAATATGTCATATATGCAACGATAGCACTATCAAAACGTGTATCTGTTTCAAGAACGCTGGAAGTAGAAGACAGTGTTGCAGGCTTCTTATAGTAAAATAATTTTAATTCATCACCCGTAGTAGACGTTGACGGTATAGGAAATAAATAAAATTGGCTATTATATATATAATAGCATTCGGGGACACCTGAATGCTCACTTTCTATTATATCAAGTTCGTCTATCTGTGTTTTATCAACACGCAGTATACGTTCACCTTCATATAATAATCTATCCAAATCCTGATAATCACTAGGTAGTGCATACGCTTGCTGACTTCCTACCACAGATGATGTCGATATTTCTTCTAAACAATTTGTTTCAGTAACTACATACATTTGTGCTTCGTCTGTATATGCCAATAAGTCTGCGTCTGTATGAAATGTAGCGCTTGTCTGATTAAACCTGCGTCTTGCTTCAGTTATAAGAGTCGATACTGTTGTCATTATTCCTCAGTCCATGTTGTCGTTTCTTTTTCTTTACCAGTCCAAGTGGTAGTCTTTTTTGTTTGCTGTGTCCACATAGATGTCTGGTCTGATGTATTAACCCAAGAACTTGCTATATCCACCAACCTATTCCAACCTAACCTATGTAATATTCCACTTAAATTCAAAGTACCTGATATATTTTTACTAGTTTGCTTTTGTACCTTACCCAGAAATCTTAAAGTTCCAGTTAAAAACTTAGCATATAATTTACTAAGTACTCCACTGAAAGTTAATACACCGGAAAGTGTTTTTATTGTTGCCTTGGATAAATTGCCGGACGACGAAAGTATTCCAGTTATTGATTTACTTATTGATTTATTAATATTTCCATTAAATTCAAGTAAACCTATAATAGCTTTTAATATCGTTTTAACGACATTCCCCGAAAACGTCAATATTCCAGCAATGCTTATACTTATTAATTTATTCAACGTACCTACAAGTACCAACGAACCCGCTATAAGTTTTAATGTTAATCTAACCAATGTACCTGCGGAAACTAATGAACCAGATAAACTTTTATTAGTTTGTCTAACTACGCTACCATTAAAAGTTAAAGCACCTAAAATATCTCGATACATTGTTTTAAGTGCAATAATTATTGCGCTAAATGTTAATATGCCCGAGGTAGACATATTAGTTAATTTTACCAATGCTCCCGTTGTTGCTAATACACCCGCAGTAGCTTGTTCATAAATAGTTGGAGTTGCGTAGGTTACTTCAATATAAACTTGGGTACAAGCAGCTACACCTGAACCATTTTTATAAAATTCTGTACCGATTTGTAAAGCATCAATATCGTCCCATGTCCAAGCAACTGTAGTCTGTGGATTTGTTGTCCATTCATAAGATTTATTTTCATAGGCTGCTGCTGTTTGTAATTGCCCACTATAATAAACAGTACCACCTGTTTTTATTGCTATCCTACAATAATTAGTGCTATCTGCTTTATAGGCATAAACTTTTGCATAAACAATAATCTTATCTATAGTTCCAGAACCAGCATGAGCGGGTAGATTATATAAATCTGTTTTTATTCCTACCGTAACACCAGCATAATATACTTCCGTAGTACCATTATCGGCAACCGCTTCATCAACATATGAATAGTTGGTAGTTTGTGCACCCCCCCCACTATTTTCTAATTCGTTTAATGCACCCGCGGCATTAGGTCTTAATATTTCTGTAGACATCCATACCCCTATTTTTACTCTTATGCTTCTGGACTTATAGTTAAAGTATATGTAAAGGCAATTGAATCGCCATTTACAACATTAATTGCACTAAACAAACTTCTATCAAGCAATATACCATCTGCTTGAGCTGATACATATGCTTCGTTATATATAGCATGTTCTGTAACAGCATAAGTATCTGTATATGCAATAGTTGCAACCGATATATATGTATTGCTTGAATTATTCTGGTCACCCACGGTTCTCGCTGTGCCTATAGGCGTTACAAGTGCTGTATGGTCGTTATTTTCAGCAGTAGTACCTGTACCACTAATATGATATTTAAAATCACCAATAGATGTAGCATCTGTTTTCATTATCAATGCCAGATATTCAACAAATTCATCTGTTACTTTTTTACAACTTACTACACCATAATCAATAATACTACCATCAGATTTTATATGTTTTGCTGATAATGTGCCGTACATACTTACCCAACCCATATTGCCTATAAGTTCGGCAATTTTATTTAACTGTCTGCTGACTTTTAGTATTGTAAAACCAATGCCTAATTTTAATCTTTGTTTTATTAATTCATATCTCATTAATATTTTTCACCCCTAATCATTGAATGGCATAACCCATATAGATATTGTGCCAGCCGTACCCGCTGTGGTATTTGTCCAACCAATTTTTATGTATGGTGTTATATTTTCTACAAAATATATTTCACCTAACCCGACAAATCCATCATCCGTGTGCAGTACGCCATGTGTTGCATTTTCTACTGTACTATCCATTGCTGTGTATGTACCACCGGAACTAAATGAACCATATATATCTATAGTACCGGCCCTATCCCACGTAGCGCCAGACGTTATATACTGAACCATTAATTTGGTGTAGCCATTACAATTTATTTCTGTTAAGTTCGCTATTGTTGCTGCTGTTGTATCTACCGCATCAACCGCAAGCGTCAACGCACCATGATATTTTTTTAATATATTTATTCCAGACATTAAATCACCTCTTATGTAGCAGGAAACATTAAGCGTTCCTGCTCTTTTTTAAATTCTTCCTTTTGATTATATTGTTTAAAAGCTTCTGTCTGGAGATGTTGGCGTACTTTATCCATACAACGTCCTATTTGCGGTATAGTACATACACTACAACCCCATATTGAAGTTGCAGTACAATTATTTGTACGCCTCATTAATTCCTGATAACGTGTAGGTATTTGCGTAGTTGAAGTTGATAAAACTTTAACTATTCTTCTTTTGCCTTGACCCTTCGGTAGGTTCATTTTTTACAATCTCCTTGACTGCTTTTTGTTCCCTTAATTGTTCTTTAATATTTTCGATTTCACTTTTTAATTGCTCTTTAGCAACTTTTAAATCCAGTAAATCTTTTCTTTCTTTTTCCATAGGGGAAAGTTCCCTGTTTGCTTCTCTTACAAAACCTTTGCTGAAATCAAGAAAAGCTATTTCTTCTGCATTAGCTGTTCGAACCCGCCCTTCTGTTACATTGATAAAATCAGATTTGTATTCGGGCGAACGCCTTACAGGGTGAAAACCTATTACTGTTCTTTTATATAAAATCTTTGTATTCTTTGAGAAATTATATCTGTATTCCCTTGTCATATAGAACACTATGGTTCTATGGCCTTCGGGCAATTCCTTTAATTCTTTCTTTACCGCTTCAAGTTTCTTTTCATATTTTTCATAATCATCTACGTTATTTATAGCATAAATTACGTCGCCTACTCTTATTTCTTCTCCACTTAATACTCTACCTGCCATTTTATTTATTTCTCCTTTTTATTTTTATCTATAGGAACTATATTATCGTTTTCTTTTAGTAGTTCTTCTTCTTTTTTTTTCAATGAATCAATCCAGTTCTGCACTTCTGAAAGCGCACCTAGATTAACTTTATTCTGTTCAATCAACTTAGCATAATTTTCATTGAATAATTTAGCTTTTGCATTAAATTCTTCTGTTGCTTTTGTTGCGTCCTGTTTCATTTGTGCAACCTGTTTTGCAATGTCATTGTTAAATCCTATAATTTCGTCTCTACGTTTTTCCAAATCATCTAAATTCATTTTTACTCCTTTTATTTAACCGTGTGGGTAAGCAAAAATACCTACCCACACATTTAATAATCTATTTATATTATGCTAAAGCCGTACTCATTAAAGTATATGTGAAAGTTGTTCCATTAGATGAACATAGATATACTTTGGAGGTACTACTATCTATAACAGTACCCAACCACCCAATCTTGGTTGCATAAGCAGCACCAAATGCTGTGGTAAGGTCGCCTATAACAGGCGCTGTATCATGTAAATCAGCAGTTGTACCAATACTTGATACAACACCACCAGTACATGTTGTAACACCCGTAACAGTTAATGTTTCAGCAATTAATACCGCACCAGCTTCAACCCATAATGCTTCAAGGTTTGTAGCGTTACAGTTAATTGTCATACCATAAGCTGTAGCACCTGCGGCGTTAGCATTACCGGCTATTCTGACAATAGAACCTCCGGCAGCTATTGCACCCGTTCCGTGTGTTACTTCAAGTAAAGCCATATCGTTAGCTACAGCACCTACACCAGTAATTCTAACAGCGGATACTGCTGCGGCGGAAGTAACTACGTCTATAGCCCTACAATCTTTAGAACACACTAAATCAAAAGCAGAAACTGCTGACGTAGCAGGTGTACCAGTATATGTAACATTAAGTATATTACCACCAGCTGCAAGTGCGGCAGCACTTGATAATGATAATACTGCAAGTCCATCAGTCAATGCACCTGAACCAATTATCCTGGCACAGTTAGCACCTACGGCACTCGAAGCAATATCTAATGCCATACAGTTTTTGGCTGCAACAATTTCTACGGCAGCTACTGATACGGCAGCAGGAGTACCACCCATAGTAACATTCAATAAGTTACCACCAGCGGCTAAGTTACCATCATTGGTTATATTAACTACAGCTACACCATCTGTTAAAGCGCCGCCACTATGGAAAGCGGCTGCACCAACAGTAGTACCATCTGTATCAACATATATACCTCTTGCTGTTTCACTTGCGCCAACAATCTCTAACGCAGTAGGAACTGCTGTAGTATCAGCACCTGTCAAATCAAGTCTAAGTAAGTTACTGGCAGCATCTAAAGCAGCAGTACTTGTTATATCAACAACTGCTTTATTAGCACCCGTAGCACCAGTACCTATAAATGTAATCATATCTTCGATAGAAGCTGTACTTACACTAAGACCCACAGATACACTGTCGTCATAAATTTCAACCAAAACAGGCTTTGCAGTATTTGTTCCACCAGAACCATCAACACGGAGCATGTTAGTTCCTGCTGCGGCTGGTGTTCCGTCCCAAGTTAATTCTACTAATGCTTTATTGTCTGCTAAAGCTCCGCCACAATTAACTAAAACTGTAGAATCCGTAGCGTTATCTGAATCAACACTAATTGCACCAATATCTTTAGAACTTGAATCAAGTTTTACCATATACGGTGTATTAGTAGCTGTAACCCCCGTCCAGTTTACAAGTATTGCGTTTGCTGTAGCGTTTGGTGTACCCGTAGATACAACATGAAATACAGCTTTTGCTGCACCTATTGCAGCAGAAGTAGTACAAAGTATAGTGTCAACCAAACTTGCGTCATCATCAATATTAATAGATGTAAGCCCTGTACCGCTATCATTATTTAAGAATATGAAATTACCTGTAGCTGCACCTGCATGTTGCTGGCAATCAATATAATTGCCTGTAAATACTACACCATTAATTAAACTGATAAAATCTGATGCTGTTCCATCACTATCTATTGATATAATAGGTACAGTTCTTGTCCCGCCTGTGCAATCTATGTCTATTGCTTCCATTGCTACTGCTGTTGTGCCCATATCCAAATCAACCATTGGGCCTGTTCTGGTTGCAGCGCCCTGCGCTACTTTTATAATAGAACCTGAACCAGCATTAGTTGTACCATTAACATACAATATATCATAGTTGCCTGTAGTTGCACCAGTAATAGACATAACATCAGCATTAGCATCACCCGTCATTGCAAACTGCCCTGATGTTATTGTTATATCACCGTCCGTTAGTGTTAAATCACCTGTAGTGAGTGTTAATGTTGAAGTACCTTCTGCAACGCCTGCAAGTGTTAGTACACCTGTATCTGTTACTGTCATAACATGTGCAGCGCCGACAAGTATATCAAACAATGTTGCCGTACTTGCAGCGTTCATGTCAAGCAGTAAACCTACACCACTTGTTAGGGTATCAAGATTTAATGTTAGTGCCGTACCATCTGTTACATCTGTTGTTATAGATGTAGTGTTTGCAGTAGCAGTTATATCTTGACATGTAACATCGACAGCGGTTACCGCACCTGCTTTAGATACCTGAAAGTACCCGCCAGTAGTGTATATGTCTGCACCAGTTCCAACGTTTAATACGTTTATTGCAGCACCCGAACCAGTACCGGTTTTACTTACATATAACCCATCATTATTTGCTGTTTGCACTATTGTAAGTACGTCAGCACTAGAACCTGTTAGGGTTATTGTAGTCCCGTCAACCGTAATATTGGGGTTTATATCATAAGCATTATCAAGACCTGTGCCTGCTGCACCCACAGCCGCACTTAATGCTACCCACGCTAAGTCGCTTGTATATACTTTTAGAGTTTTTTCACTTTTATCAAAATATACTGCGCCCTCGCATGCACCTGTAGGTTCAGTATCTGAGGCTATAAATGTTAATTTCCCAAAACCGAATTTACTATCACCCTCTATCTTTGGGTATAGTTTTTTAATACTTTTTTGAGCCATAATTATTATCCTTTTACTTATATTGCTTAGACTTACCTATATAATCTTTAGATAAGACGTTTTATGTTTACGACTAACACAATATAAGTATCAAATTAAAATACGATTGATTATAGGTTCAATCGTAAAAACCTTAGAACTGATTTAATTAAGAAGTTGCCGTCCCATAAATCCATGCGGCATGCTCCTCTTTCACTAATTTGCAACTGTATTTGCCTATTAAAGCACTTCTTACTTTATCCCTATCATCGGGTAAATCTATAATATTAAATGCTTCTTTACATACAAAGTTGAAGTTTTTCTTATCGAGTATAACTATATCAGAAGCTCTCATATACCTGTTGAGAAGAATATTAACTGTACCAAAATCATTCTCATATGTATTTACTACATTAGAATATTTCTTATCTTCCATATCAGACCTTCTATAAGGCAACATAAAACTAGAAATTACTTTCTTGTTAAATGGCCCGCACATAATCGTGTCTGGATTACCGCCCGATGTATAGATTGTCTGCATACTCGAGTTAATATTATCTTCTGTTACTTCTACAGAACTTAAGTTAGTGGTGTGAGTCTGAATATTAATGTTTGCTGCAACTGATGCTATTGGGGCTATGATGCCGCACATTGTTCTTGGGTGCGAAGCATTGCCTTCGAGTGTACCTGTGTTTGAACCACCGTATAAAGCATTTCTTTCTAACTTTTTGAGTTCTCTTAACTGATTCTGCTTTAACTGATAAGCAAACTCTTCTTTAATTCCCCACTTAGGCAATGTATTGTAATCTTTAGATACATCAATAGATGCTTCTGAATTCTGAACATAGTTTTTCTTTGTCCCACGTGTCATAAATCGTGGGGAAGCCCCGTATGTCCAGCCCTCAAGTTGTGCATTTCCGATAATATAAATTACATCACTATCACTATTAGCGTTACTTTCAGTTGAACCTAAATCGCCACGTCCATACACATCTATGGTGTTTGTTCCTACTGCACTTACTACAACTATTTCACCGTCCGATGTTAACAATATATCACCTATACATATTACATCACTATCTGTTACTGATAGACCTGATACGTCACTTGCTGTATTCCATCCGGTTGCGGCAGTTCCTATAGTTGTATCTATAGCTATATGGTTGTCCTCCGGAAATTCAAACGTAATAGTATCTGTTTTTTCTTTTTCATACCCACCAAAATAATCTCTCATGGGTAAATCTCGCGGATCAATACTGTAAATAAAATCTTCGACCACGCGTTTTCTTAAGCCGTCAGTTAAATCTGTAGTATCTGAATAAGTATACGCTGTTGCACTGACTGCTGCTGGTGTTGCTGCCATTTCTGACCACCTCTAAATCTTTCTTTAATTTTTATCTTTTAAATCTTTTTCCCCACTGTGTGTTATCCCACAATATATCTGTTGCTACTTTTGCTGCCCTATCTGTATCAAAACTATCTCTCGCATTAGACAAGTCTTTAAGTCTTGTGTCTTCTTCGGGTATGTTTTGATTTTCGCCGCCACTACTTATCGGTCTTTCGGAAACGGCTGTTTTATTAAGTTCATTCTTAGCAGTTCTATCTGCATTAATTGAATTAATTTTTTTATCCACGTTGGCTAAATCCCTTCTGGACTTAGCAAGTCCATAGATTATATTTACCCTGTTTGTGCTATTTTCTACTTCTGCCATTTCCTCTTGGCTAACATATTGGTTAATGTTTTGCCATATTTCGTTAAATTCAGGGTCTTTGGAAGTCAACGAAGCGAAACTTTGCTGGTCTGACATAACAAGTTTTTCTTTTACTCTTTCTGATATAATAGGATTGACTATTTCATCAGTTTTTTTCTTGATTAAATCCTCAATTGTTTGTTTCGGTTTTGTCGTCAAGTCAGTAAAAAACTTTTCATCACTTTCGTTAGCATCTTCGCCGTCTATAGCACTTTTTATTTTATCTAATTTACTTGCTTTCTTGCCAATAACTTCCTGATTAGCTTTCAATGCATTGATTTCATCAAGCATTTTCTGCATAGCGGGTGTTATTGTATCTTCTTTAGGTTGTGCCTGTGGCTGCACAACTGTTGTATCATTATTATCTACTGCGTTATTATCTACTACTTCTTCTACCATTCTCTCTTTTCTCCTTCTACTTTAAGTTTATTTAATTCCCTGTCTTTTTTATCTATTATTTCTTTAGGGAAATTTTTAATAAATTTATACGCTTCTATATAAACACCTTCTGCGCGGACATCCACTATATCTGTGTCTTTTTTAGAAATAGAAGCTAAAACATTTAATTTATCCTGATGTTCTTCTATTGCTTTATCCAGTACTTTTTCAAGTAATCTCCACCCGCCTGTTTCGATGAGTGTTTCCATTAATTCTCCATTTTTAATTACATCTACGTTATTTTTCATTTATCTCCCTTGTTACATATTTGCACCGCCAGCACCCATAATCAACGGGTACTGCTGCGGAAAATTACCTTGTTCAGGTACTGCTGCCATTGGGAATTGTCCAGGTTGTACGTTTGGCATATTAGCACCCGATTGTTCAAGTGCAGAACCTATTTCGTCTGTGCCTTGGCCTTGAGGCATAACAGGTTGTAATATCTTAAAATATTTATCAATATCTTTAAAATTAAGATTAGTAAGCAAATCTTTGTCAAGTTCACTAATATTAAATTCAGGGTTAGATATAAATACCTGACGATATCTAAGCAATTGTTCTGCTCTTGCATATTTGCTGAATCCTTCAATAGATGCTCCGACCACTTCATAATCATAACGCCCGATAACGTCTTCGGGCTGATATTGTTCTATCTTGCCGTTAGTTAGTCTTACAACGACTTCATCAGTTAAGTACTGTTCATTTAGGGCTGCAATACGTTCTACGGCGCAACCTATAAAGTTCTTACACATGACTATTGTCATAAACTTAAACCTCATTGAAGCAACTTCCTGTAATGATAATATACCCGTTGCTGTTTCCCTATCAGAACTTTCTTTTCCTCTAGCATAATCATACGTACCTAACGTATTCATTATATCTTCTTCAATTTGTTTAGCGTCAGCAAATGCCGACCCCGTAACATCTTTGGTTTCAAGTGGTTTAATACCATCTATATAGTTTGTTAAGAATACTGCGCCCGGTTCAGAATATAAATCCTCAAGGTCTACCTGCGCCCCGCGTTCTACTGCCCACATGCAATTCATGGCAAGTTTTATATTGTCAAGTCTTTGATTTCTAACATCGTTTAGTTCTGATTGCAAGCATTCTATCATTTCCAGTAAACCTATACCCCAGTAAAACCCCGGGTCAATACACAACCTTGCATCAACAAACGGTTTTTTGCAATGCCAGTATGGATTAGATTCGTCACGCAAAACAACTTCTTCTTCTGCAAGAACTATGACCCTGTCATCTTCCCAATATTCATATAATGTAAATCGTGTGTTGAGTGGTATATTAAAACTATCTGGGTTGCTTATATCAACGTCTTTATAAATATTTTTATTATCTTTAGAAATCTGTTTAGCCGCAATAGTTTTAAGTTTTTTAACGTTTTTATAAACACCTGCTTTTTCCATGTCTTCAAGATATTTATAAGTAGGTTTTGAAATCATAATGCAATATTTAGAATCATCAATATTCTTTGCACGTTTTTCAATAACAAAATCATATGGGGATATAGGTGTCACCATTGGTGCATTATAAGTTTGCAACTCATAGGTTTCAAGTACAGGCTTGCCGTCTTTATCCTGCTCAATAGACGTATCTTGGCTGCCGTCTAAATTAGTTATTGTAACTTTTTTTAATCTTTTCTTTTTCTGATAACGTTGCTCCCAATCAACTTTTGCAATTGCAGTCCCGTAAATGCATGCATTTTTTGCCATTTCAACAAACGTATTGAACAAATCCATACGTTTTAACTGCCAGTTAATGACTGTTTCTACTATTTTAGCACGCTGAACATCTTCAAGCATTTGAGGCAGTACGGATACTACTGGGTCGCTTTCAAATACTGCCGATACCATTCTGGGTATTATGGTTTCAACACTAAAAAATGAATACGGTATAAATAGTCTTGACATATACGGGTACAATGATTTATCTTCAAGTACTGAACGATATTGTGCATGATATTTATCCCAGCGTTTATCATAATTGTGAACACGATAATCGTGTCCTTCGCGAAATGCTTCTATCACCAAATCTCTTGGTGTGTAATCTTCTTTTGTTAAATTGTTTTTAGGCATTTATTTCTTTTTACCTTTTTTAGTTTTCTTTTGTGTAGAAGGTTTCCAACCCATTTTTCTTAGAGTTCCATATACATATGCATCTGCACGTTTTCCTTTAAGACCCTTTTTCTTTGCTTGTGCTTTTAATTTCTTTTCTTCTGTTTTCGGCATTATCATTCACACTTTCTTTAGGTGTTAAAGTTATTGTAGAAGTTTTTACTATCCTTGAAGTTACACCCGTGATATTACCTGCTTCATCTAAATATGGTGTAGTTTCTTCTATGGTAGTAACTTCCCATTTAGGCAATAATTCTACATTTAATATTCTATAATCTGATAGTTTTATACCATCAATTTTTTTTAAATCATCTACGTTAAAATCTATATATTTTTTCAATTTATTGCTCCTTTGTCTAATTTGGGTATAAACCCATTTATTGTTGCTTCATATTTATAATTCTGATAAACAGCAAAATAATATTTCAGCCCATCTACAAAAGTATAATGCATGGGCAAATAATTCTTATCAGCAAACTCAACCCATTCAATGTTTGTAAGTCCCTTGAGTATGTTTTCTATTGGTATTAATGTTTTTATATTTGTATCTTCCATTAACGTTTATATTTGTGTGCATGTTCTGATTTTATATTCATAACAACTAAATCAATTATCATATTCATTATCGCAAATGCCATTACTAAATCGTCTGTAGATTTCTGGTCAGCGCCCATAGACCCATCGGGCAGTTCTACATATTTAGTCATTTCGGATATAAGTTCCTTGCTCATTATCACAATATCGCGATTACGCATATTCTTGTCAAGTTTATCAATCATCAACACTTTTGTTTTGCGTGTTGTCATCCAGCCCATCCTATCTCTGGGTTTTAAGCTCTTATCTGTAAAATCACGTTCGTAATACAGATACGGATATATGAGGCGCAAGTGTGTTAATGTCGTCAACCCGTGATTATTTGCTTCGACTGCAATTAATGCTTCGTTATAAAAATGACCTGCTTTAGCAAGTTCGTCAGAATATATTTCAGGTTTTATTCTGTCTTTAAATTCAGCAACTTGCGCTATGTTCTTTCTTGAACCTATTTCTGCTGCGCTGAAATTGCCTTCTGCCAGACCCTCTGCTACGTCTGCCCCGATAGCATACTTGTCATTATCTTCTGGGAATTGCCATATAGCCCAACGTCCATTGCCTCTAGGTAAGAATTGAACTCCGTTTCTTATCTGTGCATTTTTTGCTTCACTATCACGCATGATTGATAAGTCTTCATTATCAAGCCACCTGAATTCCCCGCGTGCAGGCTCAATATTCTTAATAAGTTCACTATAATCCTTAAGAACTTCCAAATCGAATACATGCGAACCTGTAGTAATAAATGCTTCAATCTGGTCAGCTGGGTATTCCTGCTGAAACTTCTTTAAATCATTCTTGAAATAATTCCTAATCTTCTGTCTTCTCCAGTACATCTGGTCGAGAGTAAGATTAAATCTTTTTTGTATACGTAATTCATTGTCATAATTAGGATGGTCATAATCATATAATTCAAAATCTTTGGGTGCTTTTTTAGAGTATTCATCAACTTCCCACCACGGTATGAAGATAAATGTAAAATCATTCTTGCCCGCTATTGCATCCTGACATAAGTCATAGAAGTAATTTCCCATGCCGTTAGCCGTGCTTTCAACTATAATCATAGTGTTAGGTTCTTCTGGCACAGATTGTAATAGCCCCGTCATAACTTCATCGGGGTTTTCCCAGAAAGCCAGTTCTGATATATGCAAATTATGCAACGTATATGCACGACCTGCTTCTAAATTACCTGCTGTTTCAACACGTATTGAACTGCGTAGGCCAGGGTTATTTGTCCTGTCTTTTTTGTTAGGGTTTTCAAAAATAATCTCTTTACGATTAGATGACGAAACCATTGGTTTGTAAGTACCTGAATCAAGTTTGTCATAAAAAAGTTTATTCATCTTGAAAAGATGATTTGTGCTTTCAATATTGTGTGCTATAATCATACTGTCAACGTTGCTGTGTGTTGCCGTGTCCTGAAAAATCAACGATTCTGTTTCAGTTGACATGCCTGTTTGCCTGCATTTTAAGATTATGACTCTGACGGGAATATTCTTTTTCTTTAACTCCATGATTTTATCATAAACCATGAGTTGTTCTTTATTGTATTTTAAAGGAACTAATTTTCTCTTTTTTGTCTTTATCCACAGTAATTCTTCTACAAAAAATATTGGGTTATTAACTAGGTTGTATAAGACTATGTCTACTTTGTTCGCCAAGTTCTATCAATCTCTTTTCTACACCATCTCTAAGTTTACTATTTTTATCTACGTTGTTTTCTTTAGCGTCTGATATTACGCCATTAATTTTAAACCATAGGTTAAGTGCTGATATTTGCGCTTTCCTATCCTGTGTCTGCTCGCAAATCTTACGTAATTCAAGCATCATCGAAGGTATTTCATCGGCAGCCTTTAACATTGTCTCTTTGTAGATTGCTTCACGTATTTCTGGTTTTTGCCTCCAATTATGAGGTGTCTTTAGAGCAACACCCAATGTGTTTGCGATTTCCTGTTCAGATAGACCCTGTAATTTATTTTCGGGGTTTGTAACTAGCTTTATAAACTCTACTTCTTTTTCTGATAAGTTAGAGTATGACCCATACAAACTGTCTGTGCGGATTTTTTTAGTTCTTGGCATTATTTATCAAATCCGTAATACGATTCTAAATCCCCTAAAAAATCAAGGGTTTTATTTTTTTCTTCCCAATTTGTTCTAGGTGTATACATTGTAGAATGCCCGACAATACTTATACCTGTACGTTTTATCATGTCTATAATCGCTATCTTTTTCTCGTCAGCACTCATTTTCTTATACTTGAGCGCATTAATGCATTCCTGTATATCGCTTCTGAATAAACGTTTGTCAGATTTAAGTCTGTCTTCTACTTTTTGTAAAAATATTTTGTGGTCATTTTTGCTCGGCATATTTACCTTTCATTAAATCGTTATATAAAAAAGGATAGATATAAATTATCTATCCTTGAATTTTTGAATTGTCGGGGGAAGGGTTAAATCTTCACCTAGGATAAACCCACCTCAAGTTGAGTGATACTGATTTGTTAAATCTATGTTGTACCCAACAACTAAACGTATGACCCCAGCTAGTCATCACTGGTACGTTTATGCCTTATCCCCATATCGAGAGATTATTCAGCCACCCCGACAAACTTGGTAGCAGGAATGGGATTTGAACCCATGTAATACAGCTTATGGGGCTGTTGTGTAACCACTACACTATCCTGCAAAAAATTGGTGGACGTGTTCGGTGCTGCCCCGAAGTGCAGAACTATGCTCTTTGGCTTTCGTTCTGTCTATCCTGGTTCACGCCCACTATTCCTCTATATCCTCGTTTATAATAATGTCTTCTAAAATCTTATCTAAACTATAAGTATTTTTATGATGTTTGTGTTCTGCTCTTATCATATCAACTATTTTATTTCTCACAATAGTCATAACGTGTTTTCTGTTTAACATCTTTTCTAAAGTTGAAAGGGAGACAGACATAAGCTCCATAATTATTTTATACGCTTCCTGTCGGTATTGCTCCCAGTCTATCGCAGAATATTTCTTACGAAACACACTGCTAATTTTATTTATATCATTTTCGTAAAAATCAAGTATTCGCTTAGTTTCTTTTTCACTAAAAATATTTACCCCTCTATACTCTATATCGTTTTCAGCGACCACTTTATGCAAAACTTTTTTAATATTTTTTTCTTTCGACCACTTTTCTTTATAGTTTGTGCTTAAATCGGTATTTTCAATATTTAGATTTTCGATAAATTTCATTAATGAACGTTCGTCAGCTACAATTAATTCTATTTCAGCTCTTGAAAAATACATAGCCCGCAGTAAGCAATATCGTCTTACCTGTGGGTTACGTTCTTTAAGTGTATTCATTGCATCGATATATGAACATATGATGTCTTCACCTGTTACGGGTGTGCCTCCTGATTGACCCAATGACGACAAGAAATTGGTTCTATTGGGCACATAATTAATCCTTGCCCTTATTGCTTTAATTATTGCAGAAATTTTTATATTACCCACCCCTATTCTTTTAACATTTTATTGTCTTTTATAACCTGATACAAATTACTTGCAAATGTCTGTATGATTCTCTCTTCGCTTTCAAAATTATTGTTATACTCTATCGCATGTATAATTTCATGAAATAATACTTGCTCTCTTAACTGTTGCGGCAAAGATTCATCAATAAATATTTTACACTTATCGTAATCTACCTGCCCGTCTGCGTGATTCTTACACAGTGGAGGAACATCGGGTACTTTTGTTATTTCTATGTCATAAACTATGCCCCCCACTTTTATTTTTTTAGGTAATTTCATTTAACTTCCTTCTTTCTGCGTGTGCTAATTGCCCACGTCTACATTATCATAACACACAATCATAGATATGTCAAGCATTATTTTAAAATATTTTTGATCAGCAATTCCACCCGAACAGGAATTATATATTAATTTGACAATACATTGCGATAGTATTAATAAAAACCAACCTAACGGTATTTATTGTCAAATTTTCTCTTGGTTGGATTCATACACATGTTTCACTAAGTGTATATGTTTTATACCAATTGTGATTTATGTTACATGTGTGTTTTGTATCTTACTGAGACACATACACTACATAAAACATAACCAGTATGTTCAGTATTTGTAAACGTACACGAATGGTGAACAAACCCAATTAGCGTACATAAATTCCCACATCTGGTACTTTTTGTAGTGCATAAATTCCCATATCGGGTATAATATGTCTATTTTTAATCATCTATGATACTAAGAACATGTTTATTTACTTTAATTATGCCTTATAACGTATAGTTTTATAGACGTAAAATACAATATTTTCGTGTGTGAGTCTTATGTAACTAACTCACAATAAAATCCAATGGGGGTGATACCCCTAATTAATTAATAAATAATAATATATACGTGCACTACCAAGACAACGTATTATAATAAACGTATACTATAACGTATTATTAATTAATATATAATAAACGTATAACGTATACATCTATGGTACGTGTATATAAGGACTTATGTGTTCTTTCTTTTCTTATATATTCTTTTCTTTAACGTTCTTAATAACGTAAAAGAATATATAGCTTTATAAATATAATATAATATATATTATTAATATTAAATATAATAACGTTATATAATATACGTTATATTATATATATAATATATATACGTTAACGTATACGTTATATTACTTACGTAATATATTACGTTAATATATTAATATATATAATACGTAAATATACGTTATTAATAATATACGTATAATATACGTTAATATAACGTTACGTAAAGAACGTATCAAATGTAGGAACGTGTCCGGCTGCCGGTGGCTGTGTAATTTACGTGTATTTGTGGTAATGGTATTGTATTGGTTAGAGTATTATTGTTAATCCCGGTGCATTATAGGGCATGTTTTTTTAGCTGGTAATTCTTTTAGAACGTGAAATAACCGGTATAAGCACAATAAATAATAATTTGTCAAAACTATTGACATTGAGTTTTAAAGTAGTAAAATTCTACTTAGTACATTGAAAATTAAATAATAGCCGGTCAACTGAATTGAAAACTATCGAAAGCGAATTATCTAATAACCGGTTTAAACGTTAATAATATTAATTAAATATTAATAATAAAAAAGGAGTTTAGATGTCTAAAAATGATGATATGTTGTCGTGGACTGTTGAATTTAAGGTGCATAGATTATGGGTTGCAGATGGTTTTGATTTAGATAGTGAGCGAGCATTGACTATGTTGGAAAACGATTTGCAGTATGCCTATCCTGGCAGTGAACTATCTGCCAAAGTAATAAAATCCCCCAAAAAAGAATTAATCGAATATATTCAAGAAAATGGTTAGACTTTTAAATAGTTTTGCAGTTCTATATAAAAACTGCATTAATATTTAATTAATATTATTAATAAGGAGGTATAAAGTGAAAATGACAAAGGAAGAATTAATTGAAGAAGTCGGCGACACCGAAGAAGTTGAAGAGTTTATGGAAACGTTCGGGGAAGAGTATTGCAATCTCTATGACGAAATCAACGAACTGCGAGCAAACTATGACGACTTGGCAATCAAGGGCTATTTAGATGATTGCGGATATGACGATTTAGAGTATTTTGAAGAAGCCTATCAGGGCGAATATGGAAGCGATGAAGAATTTGCACAGCAACTATGTGAAGACTTAGGCGAGTTATCGGCAGACTTTCCGCCTTATATCCATATTGATTGGGAATGGACAGCAAGAGAAATAATGATGGATTACACAGAAACAAACGGCTATTATTTCAGAAATATTTAATACATTGAATTTTGAGCCTATTGATTTTATTTAATTAGTGGGCTCAACGTTGAATGTATTATAAAATAAATGAAAAGGGGTGGGCATGACTGAGAAAGATTATAAAATAATTTCGCAAAGGCTCTATGAAATGAAAGCAGAATATGGCGACAATGAAATTCTACAAGTATTACTTGTAAAATTGACAGAGTCTTTTGAGAAAGACAATCCAAATTTTAATCAAGAAAGATTTTGGATAGCTTGTGGATATTAATTATAAAACGAGCAGAAATGAGCAATAATGAGCAAAGTACAAAAACAATTAGAACGTGAAGGTAAAAAACAAATAACATTAGCCCTAAAAGCTATTGGCTTAAACATTAAAAACATGATAGGAAAGCGAGGTAAAAATGGATAACTTATTTATATTAATAATAATATTGTTTGGTACTTTGGTTGGATTGCTATTGTGGATATGGCAGGACATAAAGCCGGAAAGGAAAAAACATAAATGAATTGGATTTTAGCATTATCATTTTTACTAACGTCAGTTATATTAATGACACTAGTTGTAGTGCTATATAACAAAAGAAAACGTTTATCAATTACGTGCGGCGTATTTGGTACGTTTAGTTTAATAGGATTATTTATAAGTGTTTGGAATTTAATTGTATCAATTTAAGCACGATTTAACTCTAGCGTTAATTCGTAAAAAAGTATTATAGTTTTATTATAAAAGAAAGGAGGATACAAAATGAAAACAGAAATAAAAGTAATAGGGTTTAAAGGTGATATAGAAAAAATAGATTTAAAAGTATGCAGTTACAAAGAGACCAGGCAGCAGATAGAGGAATTAAAAAAATATGAATCATTGCTTGTTGATGAGGATGATGGAGACAAGATAACCTGGGGATATCTTGATGATGTAAGTCAACCTTTATCACTTTTCCAGGCAATTTCTTTGGACCGAAAAAGAAGAGAAGGAACTCTTATGGCAGATAGACCCTTGTTTGTAGTTTGTACACTGGTCGACAGCAAGGTTGTACGCCTTGAATTTTATGAGGGGCATGATGAGCTTAAACAAGTATACGATGTCAGGAGTAAGAAATTATATGGTAAGGATTTACCAAAATATCTTGACTCTGACCCGCAGGCATATGATCCAGCAAAATTTTTGGAAGAAACATTCGGTTTTCCTAAGGAATTTACAAAACCTATTATTAAAGAAATGCACAAGGAGAAGAAGCTGAAAAAAGAGTAGATGCAATCAAAGAAGAAGCATGGCAACTGTACCAAGAATGGTTAAATAAATATTATTAAAGAGAGGAACAATATGCCCATTTATGTCCAAAACGATAAGATAAATACAATTACAGTAAGGATACCGGACAGCTTATATAGTAAGGTAAGAAAGCTATCTTATGAAAACAGAATATCAATCAATAAACTTATTTTAGAAGCCGTAGAAGAATATATGAAGGGAAAATAGGGCTTACCATCCTTCCGATAATCCTAAAAACATAAGCCCGTGAAATTCGGGCTATTTTTATTGGGAAATTTATCACTACAATCGCTTAGGTTAAACGATAATCACATAGGCAATGATTTACTATTGGCAAATTGTAGCACGTAATCTTCATAAGGTATCAAATCAATCTGTATGTGTGGGTTTATAGCTTTATCAATACTAACAAGTATCATAACAGGGTTTAATATATTAAAGTTATCGTCTGATATAATACCCGATTTAACTAGTGCATCTTGTGCGGCTTCAACTAAGTTTGTGCAATCTCGCGCCCTGGATGAATTAAGATATACTTTATATGTTATTGCACAACGTGTAGATATTGGGAAGGCGATGTTGTCTATTTTTAGTTCTTGCTTTTGCTGCAGTAATTGATAGTAGCATTCATTTTCGTAATCAGCAAGCTTTTTGGATTTACCTATAAAACGTTTATTGTTTTTATTTATATATATAGGACGTGTATTTTTTTTAGTTACCGGTACACCATAAATTATAAATTGATACATTATTTCATTTCCTCTAGTGTTAAACAGACTTTCTTGCCTATAAAATCATCAAACAAATCATTTACATCATTATCTCCAATGCAAATTCCATCATCATATATTGGTGGTCTGCTATCTGAAACTATTCCACTTGCAATTATTACTTCTTTAGGAATTTTGGCTAGGATATTGTCAGCTATAAGTTCCCGAACAAAAACAGCACCGCCAAAATGTCTTTTGATTTCCTCAACTATTATTTTCTTCAATTCTTCTTTTTCCATCTCTCTCCTTTCATTGGTAGGAATTAATGTATTGTATAAATATTTATTGACCTGATTTCAAAGTTAAGTTCTTCTGGTTTATCAGCGATATCCATAACTTCATTTATATATTCACCATATTTAAATAATCCAATGTCGATAGCTTCTTTTTGTGTGTTATAATCAGTTCCTTTTATAAGAAAATTTATTTCCCCATTATTAAAAACTATAAGTAAGTCTGGATTGCCCATTCCTCATTCCTCCTTATTTAATAAATTGCATAATTTGTATCGGAAACACAAACCAAAAATAAAATGCAAGTGCTAGGCAAATAGCCATAGCTAAATAAATTAATGCATATGCTAAAATCATTTTCCACATATCATTTCTCCTCTATTATTTTTGCTTCCAGGATAATGGATTTGCCCTGTAATTTTTCCCATAAATCAAAATTATCTATCCATATACTTCCTACTTGGATATAACCATAATTATTAAGAGATACCTTTCCCTTTATCAGTTCTATCGTTTCAGTTTCGGGAAGTGGTTGTTTGTCAAAGAGAAGTCTGTCAGCTATCTCTTCAAAAGTTAACTCTGTTTCACGATGTTTAACTGCTGATAACCTCAATAATGTTTCTACTTGCTGTTTGTTGAATTTATAATATTTCTCGCTCATTTGGACTCCTTAATCTTTCCAATATTTTCTATTAATCTTTTTAATTTTTTTGATTTAGCACTTCCATAAACAGCTGAACAATCCACAATGTCTATAAGTAAATCTGCTATATCGAGCAATATTAACTTAAGTTCTTTGGTTATCATTTCCCCTCCTCTCCAGTTTCACCTGTAAGGATTTCAGTTAAAATCTTCCCTGCTAAAATTTCCGCATAAGTGTAGTTATCTGTAAAACCATGTGTTTTATTTTCGTCAAATCCATAACTTAACAATTCTTTTGTTAATATATCTCTTGCCTTATTCTTATCTATCGGCTGTATGGCAAGATTGCTAATTTCATTAAAAAATTTATCAACTTTTTCTATATTTGCTTTTCTATCATTCCATTCAGGAAGCCAATCATGCGTAAATAATTGGTAAAATAATATTTTAAGTTCATGTATTTTTTTCTTGTCTAAATATTTAATTTCAGGTGCAAGATTACAAATGGCGGTAAATATTTCTTCTTCGAATTCCTCACATCCATATGGGTTACCTGTGTACATAATTTTACCATGCAGTATCTTTTCCACTTCTGCCCTGTTTAAATATTTCTGTTCTTTGGCTACAATTTCAGCTATGTCGTGAGCCTCAGTATCAGCATTGTTAAAATAACTTTTACGTTGTACCACATACTCTTTAATTTTATCTTCTATATTCATATTATTTAGCCTTTCTTGAACTCATTTTAAAATCGCTACAATTAACACATTGAAAATCAACATGCAACTTACAAAAATGTGTAGCAGTCTGCCCATAATTAGAATTATAATGGTCGCAATATGGATTATATTTTATTATTTTCATTTCAGTAAATTCATTAAATGGATTTTTCTTTTCTTTGATTTTATCTATTATGGCTTTGGCTACCACATCAAATCTATCTTCTTTCAATTCATGGATTATAATATTTACAGGATTAGTTGTAAGTTCAGAATTCTCCTTCAATATATCTATAATTTCTAATTCACTTATCATTTTGCCTCCTGTTGTAATAATTGAATTAATAATTTTATTTTAGCTATGAGGGGATTAGTGTCATTATAAGTTATTGATAAATAATCATTCTTATCAACAAGACCGTACAACCCTGCTGTAAAATATTCTTGAGAACATCTAACTACGTAATCTACATTTTTGGGATATTTCTCCTTACATATCTTTATAATTTCTTCATCTAACTGATGTGAAAGAGGAAGCCAGTTCACTTTTTGTCTACTTCCATATTCACAAATTAATAAAAAAACATATCCATGCAACTCGTACCAATCAACATATTCTTCTAATTCAGGTCTTAACTCCTGTATTTTTTCATTTTTACATAATTCTATGTAGTCTTTTGTAAACATCTTATCCCTCCTCAATCCATATTTTTATAGGTTTGCCTTGAATTTTTAATGCAATATCGTTAGACATATATAAAAAATTGTTTCCCTTTTCTCCCCTTAGATATACACCACTATAAGTTTTACCACTATCAATACTAAAACCAGTTACTTCCCCACTGTCTATCTCCTCAACAGATTTTTTAGATTTAATATATTTATCAATCCAATCTCCAACAACGACATTGGCTGCCACCCTTCTTAACTCTTCCTCACTCACTATAAAATATTTAGTTTTCATTGTTAGCCTTTCGTAATAGCTAATAAAATAAATATTATAAAACCTGCAATACCTACAATATATTCTGCTACTGCACTACCATAATTCATGAAATTAGAACCTATTCTATGTTTGTGATGAGTTACAATAAGAGTTGTACCTGCAAAAATACCCACAGTCAAAACAATAATAGCACCCGTAAGACTTACAATTTGTATAGCATCCATCATTCTTCCTTTCCTATTTGTTTGATGTAAATTTCAATTTGTTCACCATTAAGATATCTAAATAAATCATCAAATTTTACAAAACCATTTTTTCTATTTATCAAACAAGAATTAAAATTAACCTCTCCTACTTCCCCATTTGTTAAATATTTATATTCATCTAATTCTTGCTGGAGTTGAGATTCAATATCTTTATAAAATTTTTCCTGTAAATCAAATAATTCCTGATACCAATAATCTTCATCGTCATAACTATCCCAATATAAATCTATCTTGTCATAAAGTGTTCTAATTTCTTCACTAAATTTTTCTATTAATTTTTTAATTTCTTCTTTCATTTCTCACCTCATTTTAGCTTTAATAATTGATAAAATCGTATCTATAATCTCATACCAATAACCATGTATAAACGAGCCTACCAGTATCACTTGAAAGTTCCGACAACTTTCTACTTTGAGATATTGCTTCTTTATCTAAAATTCTTCCTCTCGGCATTATTACCTATCCTTCTTATAAATTTAACTGTGTTTATAGATTTTTAATAAACTCATTAATTTTTGTTACTATTACCCAAGGTTTTATTGTGGATTTTGATTTGGCATCTATTTTACTAATCATATTTTTTAGTAAGTTCAGTTCGTCAAGTACCTTAGCTTTATCATATTCCTTACCAACCATATTTAATCTGTCAATCTCTTTTTGGAACATATCTTTTATTGCATTGTAATGTTTATTAAAAGTTTCCTCACATTCCTTCCATGTTCCGCAACTAATACCATAAAACTTTGGTAATGAATCATATCCTGCATAACGTCCGGCAATTTTAGTATATTGTAAGTCTTTTCTTGAATGTTCCGGAGTAGACCATTGCATACCGATAGTGTTATCACCAGCAATCTCAATAAATCCAAAATCACTAGCAATTTTTTGTGCTATTTTATAGGGATAGGGTTCGTATTTGTACAATATTTCGTTATCTTTTATTTCTTTTTTCCCAAGAAATCTAAACGGTATTATAAACTCATTATCAGTTCTTCCCGTGATATCCAATTCTATAATTTCGGGGTCTATCTTTTCTTCAAAATTTTCATAAACTGCTTTATGGCATTCTAGGAATTTTTTATATTTATATTCTTGCTCTAAATTTTCAAATACGGGATATCCGTCCTCATCTATCTTGGGTATCAATTTATCTATTTCTATTTTGTATTCTTCTGGTGTTAATTCCCCATAATAAATTACCCTAGTTTTCTTCTCTATGATTTTTATTGTTTTGGGTTTTTGTTGTGTCCAGCCTCTATTAAATTCTAAAAATCTTTTCCCATCGATTTCAATTGTTATACTTGAGTAATAATCGGTTTCGATTAAATACTCATTGTTTATTTTCTTTAAATATATCTTCACTTATCCTCCCTATCACATTTGCTATCTAAAATGAATAAAAATGTTATGAAAAAAAGTTTAGTCATTTTCCTCCTTATGAGGAATTTTTGGTTCGTCTGTGCAAATCGTATTATGAATATCAATAGCAATATCTTCAAAATCTATTGGCGAAATACAATCATCAAATACACTGCTGTAACTTTTTAATATTCTTTTTATTGTTTTAATTTTCTTATTCAAAATTAAATACCTCTTGTCCTAATCGCTTTATCGCTATATCACAATATTTTTTGCTTATTTCTATACCAATACATTTACGACCTAAGTCCTTACAGGCTCTTGCTGTTGTACCGGATCCCAAAAATGGGTCAAGAACCATTGCCCCCCCCCCAGCTCTTTTCTTTCAAAAGTTCATTTATTAAAGCTACTGGTTTTACTGTCGGATGTTCTTTGGCTTGAGGAATTAAATTATTACATTTTAAAATATTTGACCTATTCCTATTCTTTGAAATATTAATACCTTTACCCTTAACTAACTGAAAAATAGTTTCATATTGAAATCGCCAATCCCAGCCAAGCCCCACAAATTGCTTATCCCAGACTAATAAATTTTTGACTCGCAAATCGGGTTTGTGCTTTACAAATTCAAGCCATGCGTATGCTAATACGGGCTGACCACCACCACCACAAAACCAGTAAACTTCACTATCGGTTTTTAATAGTCTTTTAAATTCTGGCATTACTTTTTGGATTAAACTTATAAATTCTTCGGGCTTGTCATTTTCAATATAATCTTTTAAATTGCCTGTTTTACTTCCCCAGTTGGAACGATAATTTAGACCATAAGGAGGGTCTGTAACAATCAAATCAATACTCTTATCCGGCAATTCCTTCATTACTTCCAAGCAATCACCATTATAAATTTGTATATTAGGTTCAGAATAATATGGTTTAATCATCTTCCATCTCTTCCACTTGTTGGATATTCTTTGATTTCATCAATCCACTTGAGATTACTCTTACAAAATACTGGTATATTCCCGCATCGTTGTAAAATTCTTTCAACCCACACAAATTCATGTATTGGTTTAGGTGTAAGTCCACCGATTATTACCCAGTCAGGTTGAGTTAAATATTTTGGTATTTCTTCGGGCATACCGAGCAATGGCTCATAAGATATAAATTTAATATTATCCATTCCCGATACTGCGCCCCATAAAAAAGACTGATTTTTTTCTATACCCGTTACGGTTACACCGAGCCAACAATTTTCAGGAAATTCAAATTCTGCATATCTCTTAGGATTTTTAGTTAAAAATAAGAAAGTATGCCAGGGAGTTTCTTTTACTGTTTTAAGCACTTCTTTAATCCATTCCGCCGGTACCCAATCACCAAATAGATCTGCCATTGAGCAAACAAATATTTTGGATCCCTTTTTTATATCTCTTGGCTCATCTAACCGATAATAATGCATTGACGGTTCGAACTTAAATGGATAAGGATTACCCAGGCCCACCGGCAGATATCCACAGTCAATGGGATCATTAATTTCTGTTCTTAAATCGATTATGGTCCCGTCATGATACACCAACTCATGTATTTTGCTTTTGCTGTTGTTACTTTTACCGAATCTGTTTGCAATTTTAGCTGCATAGCAGTACCAGCAATTATGTAGGCAGCCGGTTACTGGATTCCAGGTATAATCGCAATACTCTATTTTTGTTTTATTCATCTTTTATTCCAACCTCTAAAAAGTTGTTTTAATATGTCGGCTGTTTTTATTAAGCAGCTATGGCACTTAAAAGGTTATCAGCCAACCTGGTTTTAATTAAAAGTAAACTTCATTTTTGTTGCTAAATGTTTGTTCGCACTCTCCGGCATAATAACTAATATCCTTTTCTGCTACTGGTTTGCCGTTATCATTGTGTTTGTGTTTTGCTAATTCTCCCAACACTTTTTGAATTCTTGAAAGTTCGCTCTGATAGGATTTTATAACACCGTGCATTCTTTCAATCTTTTCAGAATCTGTTAATTCACTCCAAAACTTTTCCCTGCCGGCTCTATTAATCTCATTTACGTCTTTGCTCCAAAGAACTTCTCCGCTTGCCATATTTATTTCACCTCCCCTATTATTAATTCACACTCTTCCTCCTCTAATCCTATTTGGTTGCCGTCTTTATCATAATAAGTTTCACTATCAAAATCTCCATCATCATGCCAAGGGCATTTTATAGTAACGGTAATGGTTCCTTTTGGGAAAAAATCGTCCCATTCTATTTTCTTTGTTCTTGGACAACCGTCAACACTACATTTTAGTGTTACAAAATCACTCATTTATCCCTCCCTTAAAAAATAATAATTCACCATCAGTATCTGCACCCACTACCATACATTTTCTTTCTTGTGTATTACAATTTTCTGTCCATACGATCAATCTTCCATACTCATATTCTATTCTGCAAATTCCCCATTCATTCATTTCTCACCTCTTAATTTATTTTTAATAATATAAATTAATCTTTAAAAATTGTTCTTCCGTTAAAGGTTTCATTTATCTCTTCTTTATCAGGTTCTCCTCTTACCTTTGCTTTAATAATTGACAAAATATCATTTGTTATAACATCGCACTGTGCTAATTTACCAACAGGCATATAAATCAAATAATTTGTTATTTCATCTTTACATTCATCAATTTTTTTCTCAAATAGGGATAGGATTTGCTTAACTTTATTACTCGTAAAATCTGTTTTGTTTATTATATCTTCAAGTTGTTTTTCCATATTTGCTCCTACGGTTGTAAGGGTGGGTTATTTATCTAATATTGCTGCGATTACCGCAACTATTAAAAGTATGATAATAACCAATAAAACTATTGCTCCACCGATCCACGATGGGGCAAGTACCCACCACCAACTCCAATTAATAATTTTGAGTATCTTTAGGACTATAAAAGTTATAGTCAGCAATCCTGCAAAAGAACCACCTATATTTATACTTATTTTTTTATCTTTCATTCTTTACCCCTTTCTAAGTTATAAAATTATTAATTAATGTTTTATAACTGTTATTTGTTGTTTTTTGCATTCTTTACAGCCACATAGTTTCCAACGCCATTTTTCATCTGCACCCATAAGACATACTTCTTCTCCATCGTTGCCCATAACTAATCCCGTTCCCCAAAATGCTTCGCGCTCTGTTGCTACGTAATAACCTTTTGATTCAAGCCACTTTTCAAAATTTTCAAAAGCATCTTTTACATTATCAAAATAGTTTAAACTTTCGTGCGCAAACCAAGTTCTATACCAAACATCTTCACCCTTATAAACAACTTCTAATTTTAAAAGTTCTATGGGTTCTTTATCTTTTAATTGCTTTTTTCTATATTTAATCCACCATTTATCAGCTTCAAAAAACCCTTCTCTTAAAGAAATATTAAACCCAACTCCATTGTTTTTATAACCATTTTGATTCCAGGTAGCTAATACGTTCCAAATAGGATATGCTTTAATTTCTCTCATTATTGCTCCCTTCATTATCAATATTTAATATTATTAATTTCTAATTCATTAGCTATTTGTTTCTTTAATTCTTCAATTTCTCTTTCCATACTCTCGTTAAATATTTTCTCATAACATTTTTTACTACATAAATAACGTTCTGTTCCGCCGCTGCCTTTATCATAAAAAGTTTCATCGTAGGTCTTATGACATATAATACATTTTTTTATTTTATGCCTACTCATTAAAAAACTCCTTATTCTCTTCTAACCAATTGTTTAAGAAATCTTTATAATACTTACTATCATACTCCGTAAATTTATAAATGTCAAGTGATTTCGCGGGTAACTTAGAATAACTTTTATTCAACACATTGTCTAAATATATACCTAACGTTATTATTGCAATTATAATAAGACACACAATTATTGTTAACGTTATTATTGGTTTAAGCATTTATTCCTCCTCAAACTTACTAATTTTAGCATTAAATATAAATGGTATGACATCACCTGTTTGGCCATATCTGTTTTTAGCAATAATAATTTCTGTTTTATCAAATTGTTTAACGTATTCTTCATTGCTCATACCGCCAGTGGGAAACATTGCGGGTCTATATAATAATAGTCCCAAATCTATATCGTATTCGATATTGCCACTGTCTCGGAAATCTGCAAGACGTGGTCGATGGTCTGTACGTTGCTCGTACCCACGATTTATACTTGCAATACACACGATGGGTATTTTATATTTATTTGCAAGCATTTTGATATCTCTTGACATACAAGATACTTGCTCGTATCTCGTTGCATTTTTATTTGTAGGTATTAAACGCTGTAAATAATCTATAAATACTATATCTACCCCACCCAAACGTTTTATTTCCTGCTCTATATCATTTACTGTTGCACCCCTAGCACCCATTCTATATAATTTATAATCAGTTATTTTAGCAACACCATTATATATTTCAGCGTAATCTTCGCTTTGTTCGACCCCACGTATTACAGATAGGGGTATCGAACTATTTAGTGAAATCAATTTAGCGTGTGTTTCGGTGTACGGCATTTCAAGTGATACAAACAATGTTTTTTTATCTGATTTAAGCACGTTATTCATTATATTTAACATTAAGGTAGATTTTCCTACACCCGGGATTCCACCTATTAACACAAAGTATCCTGGGTACATGCCACCTACAATAAAATCTAAATTCTTAAAACCTGTATGAATTGGGCATGCTTTTTGCCCCAATGTAGCCAAAAATTCTTCTTCTATCGCACTATTTTGTGATGACATAATTGCAACACCATATTGCGATACTTCTTCAAGCTTATTATCTATCTCATTCTTTATATCAAAAACATCTTTGTTCTCTTTAACCATTACATTAATTCTATTAGACAAATATTGTAATTCACGTTTTGCAGTTACTTGTTTGAGTTTCTCGATATAGTGGTTGGCAAGCGAAAAAATAACATTATCGCGCGTGAATAAACCGGATATTTCATTTTTTGTTTTTAAATTGATAGGTAAGTCAATATATGTACAACTTCCATTTTTATCATATAACCCAATAAGTTCATTAAACACACGTTTATATAAAAGATTATAAAAATCTTTTTCGTTTAATTTATGTATATAATCATCGATACGCGGGGCCTTTAAAAGCAACGCAAGAACATCTTTTTCGAGTTCTATGTCACTTATGGGTAATTCTGTTAACAGGTCTGTTTTAGATATGTTCATTAATCTCCTTGAGTACCATTCCATAATTATTTACTCTGTGAGGTACAACTATACTAGTTTTTTTAATTAATCTGTTGTTTTTTTGAAATAATCTATAGTCTACGTGATGTTGATAACGATTAAATTTCCATGTAATTTTTGCAACATCGGGATGTTGTTCTACTAAAGATTGTGCCATTTTTAATCTCCCGTCATCTTTATAGAGTTCGTCTGTATTACCGCCTTTCATTGTCATCGTAGCAGCTTTGCAACACAAAAAAGCATTAAACAATATTGTACAATACCCATCTTTTAGTGCTCTAATAGACAAGTCAGTATCTTCATTATATTGTCCACGCCACCTATAAGGAATATCGTTTTTAATTAATATACAAGAATATATCCTCGTATTAAAATAATAGGGTGGGATTTTTTGTCGTGCTTTTGCAAAAAAATCATAATTCATACCCGATAGAGCGATATTACTATATCTATCTGTAAAATCTTCTATTACTTTAAAAATAGTCCCCGAAGCAACACGAGTTTTTCTATTTTTATTTAACCTGACAAATGCAGAGATATTGTCGTCTAACACCCAATGTCGTTCAGCATTCATAGAAATAGAATGTTCCCACACCCAATTACGAACGGGTATTGAACCTTGGCCTAAATTACTAAATGGCAAGACTAATATTTTATTAGGATTTATAACAGTAGCATAATTATCATATTCTTGAGGCTCAACAACAATACTATAAGGTACTCCTATTTCTTCCAGTGCTTTACTCGTTAGCCTACTCTCCCAACGTCCTTTAGAGATAATATAAACGGGGTATTTAGGGTTCATCTATGTACCTCCAATTAATATTATCATTCTTTTTAACTTCTGGGTACCAAACATATTGAGTTAAATCAGTTAGTTTCTGATTTATGAGTTTAGAAAAATCTTCTCTGTCTTCTTTGTTTTCAAAATGGACATATAGAGTTTTCCAAGGCATTATATCTTCTTGAACAAATTCAGGCATATCCTGCCATTCGTCTTTCCAAAGTTCTGTATCGTTAGGAATTTCAAATAATTTATCATTGTTTTCCATGATTTCTTTCCCACACCTCTTTGCTTATATCTCTATACGTGCCATCTTCATTAATTTTTTCATCATTTAACGCTAGAGTTAAATCGTGTTCTTCTTCAACAAATTTATTAACATTAATAGATGTATTCCATAATGAATAATCTTTTTGTATATAAATCCATTTTTTGCCTTTAGCAGTTCTAAACGTTATCATATTTTTAGATTTTAATGAAGCTAACGCACGCGATACGCCTGGCATTGATATACCACTGATAGCACTAATTACTGTAGGATTTAATGCACAATATCTACTGTTAATACCATAGGTTTTTAATAATAACGTTAAAAATATACGCCAGTTGTACTCCCCCATCGAAACACGAGTTAACTGTTCGAGTAATTCGTTTGAAATTTTAGTGCAATTATTTTCATCAAGTTGCACGTTTACCAATTTGTTCTCACCTTTTTATGTAATTCTTCAATAGCTTGATAAATTTCTTCCAAATCCTGTTCGTTTAATTTGGTTAATTTACTTTTAAATTCTTTTTTATCACGTTTAGGAAATTTATATTCTATCCAATTATTGTCGAGAAATATCATTTCGTTTGCAGTAGAAAAACCCCAAGGAATACTTTTTCTATTTTTATAGTTAAACCTTGCTCCATACCTTGTTGCTTCAATTACAAATATGGGATTAATCATATAAGAATCATCTTTATTTCCATATACAGTGGTTACGGGTCTAGTCCTAACTGCCCACTTACCAACTAAATCTTTTAATTCTTTACCTATGTGTTTTTGCTCTTTGCTAAACTTCCTTGATAAATCGTATAAATAATCTAATCTTTTCTTATTTAATACAACAAATGCTTTAGCTTTCGCGAGTTCCCTGCCGAATTCCAAATTGAATTTATCACCGGGGTGGCACTTAGCACGTCTACGACACGATAATTTAATGCTATTATTATCGTCATATTTATACGTTGTTTCAGCGATACAGTCAACCCATTTGCGATAATCAGTAAAAAAATACGTTCTAGCGCTCATTTCAACTCTCCTTCTTGATTATTAAATGATTTTTTACCCATTCAGCACCTATTGCGAAAATCTTGGGAAACAAACTAATTGATTTCACATATACTCCTCAATAATTCCATATCCAATAAGTGCAATACATGTTAATTGCAAAACTAGTTACATACAGCGGTATAGCAAACGTTAGTTTTTCAGATTTAGTAAGTTTTTTATCAAGAACAACCTCTGCGCCAACGTGTATTGCAAATCCACATAATATAATTACGATAAATTGTAATATTATTTTAGTTAACATATTGTTTTAACTTCTCTATATGATTAATAATCCAGTTATTGATTTTATTTAATGCTGCTGACCTTGCTGACTCTGCTGCTGACCATGCTGACCATGCTGACTCTGCTGCTGACCATGCTGCTGACCTTGCTGCTGACTCTGCTGCTGACTCTGCTAACCATGCTGCTGACCATGCTGACCTTGCTGACTCTGCTGCTGACCTTGCTGCTGACCTTGCTGCTGACCTTGCTGACTCTGCTGCTGACCTTGCTGCTGACTCTGCTGCTGACTCTGCTGCTGACTCTGCTGACCATGCTGCTGACCTTGCTGCTGACCTTGCTGACTCTGCTGCTGACCTTGCTGCTGACCTTACTGCTGACTCTGCTGCTGA
>Ga0265297_10001723_pt1 | contig 48925 bp, 98 predicted proteins | sample Munlanlwell13791_FD_192502 | JGI IMG/M metagenome (GOLD analysis project Ga0265297, IMG submission 192502) | Leachate microbial communities from a municipal landfill in Southern Ontario, Canada - Leachate well 137-91 | ecosystem: Engineered > Solid waste > Landfill > Unclassified | place...
CTAACGAAATAGGTTGGTTCAGATTTTGATTTCAATTAGTACTCCATAGGGTTTATTTATCTGGCCATCGTGGGGGGTAGGTCTTCTTGCGTCCCTCCGCTTTACGGACCTTGTACGGTTTGATTGATCGTTCTACACGACAGGGGCTATGATGCTGGCATTTTCCGTCCGGACAGAATTTCGCTATAAACAGGTCTTTGACCTCATCACTCCGGATATGTGCATTTGCCTCTACACGAACCGGCCGTTTACACACCGGGCATTTCATTTTCCATACCATGTATAGCTCCACAGCTTTCCCTTCATTGAGACGTTTCGCCTGCCGGCTTTTTATTGCCCGTCTGACGTTGTAGCGTCGAGGATCGTTCGCCATGAACGCATCGAGATCGCTTTTACGGAATATCCATGTCCAGTGATTACCACCTTCAACCGGCTTTTTGACAGGGTGCAGCCACTTCTTCTTGATGTAGCTGGCCATTGCCGATGAGATGTAGGATACCCCGATAAACTTGCAAGCCTGGGGAAGAGTGTACCACGGGTCCTTATCAAACTCCTCCTTGACGATGGCACGGAAATAGCTTTCCTCCATCTTGTTGCGGTTGAAGAACCAGGGATGCGCCCGGACGAAGGACTCGATGTTCTCATAGGGGAAATTCCAGATCAGTCCTCCGCCGCAGCGGATGGTTGTTTTTTCACCTTTCAGCCAACCCTTGCGCATCCATGCCGTAATGGTTTTGGAGCAGGATACGCCCAGGAGATCCGCAACATTTCTGGCTGTGTAGATGTTTGTCTTTCGATTAATCTTAAGCTTCCTGTAACTGATAATCTTGAGAGCGTTGACGGACCGTTTTAAATGCCGGCATACAACAGGATCCGGAGTCACGCCATAATTATCATTCAGATATTCGAGGTCGCTTGTTTCCCAGGGACGGTTGTATTTTCCGTCTGTTGTCCTCGCTTTCACGATTTCTTTTGTTTCCATAGTCGGATCCTTTTAATTGAGAGAGAAGTGTATTATTCCCCAGACCCCCAAACCGAAAATAATCAGGCTGAGTACCAGTTCTGCCCAGTATTCATGATGACGGTTGAAATGAAGACGGATCGTTTTCCTGTGAAAGCCGGCGATGACAATGATGATCAGTAAATTTAAGGACTGAGCCAGGCATAGAGCTATTCCGATTAGTGCTAGAAGTTTCATTTACTGCCAGCCCCAGATTGCAGTAGCGGTGCTGATTTCTTTTCCTTCGCTCTCGAGCTGACGGCAGCGCCGTGCCAGCTCTTCGGCATGAAGCTTTGCTTCCGGAGAATAACACCATGGAGCGCTGTAATGCTCTACTACCTGACCTTTCCAGTAGACGTATCCGGACTGACGACGCAGAAGATTCTCTATACCATGAAACCAGGGCGCGTGGTATCCCTTCTGTACGGAGTCGTAGATTTCCTGGAAGATATCCATGCCATCATCGTTGAGATGCCCGTTCACGGCTTCCTGGACAATCCATAAGTGGTTGGGGTCAAGATCATTGCCGTCGTGGGTTTTGTGCAGGATGTCTATTGCCTTTTTACAACGATCTGCTACTTCCATCTTTGCCATTTATATCACCTCCCCATATTTTTGCGCAAGATTTCATTGGGTAAACCTCAACCGCATCACTTTTCTTAATAATCCGCATAGGTAGGTTAAAGAGCAGGTCGTCATCTCTCTCCCCAGGCTCTGTATAGCGGACACCGGCATAAACTTCGCCAGGTGCGAATGAAGTCCCGTTGAGAAGTCGCCAGGCATGCTGGTCGGCTTGCTCGGTATCGCCAGCTCCGAAGAGGTGAGTGGTATATGTCCCTGTGTACTCGACTCCCTGTAATTTACACATATCACGGGATACCTGCTCGCGCAGTTTCATCTCGTCATCGCCGGTTTTCCCATAGCGACGTTGAGCGAAGACATAATGTGCACCGAAACGTACCGGTCTTGCGCCTTCAGGCATGGGAGTTTCTTCGACCCTGGGTATAGTTCCCATGGAACCCTCGGAGCCGGGGCCGCTTTTGAGACGGACGGAACCATCAGGCAACAACCAGTGCTCCCAGTGCACTTCCATGTCGATCATGCCGTCGAAAGATGCAGAGGCGTATTGTTTTCCGATTTCATCAACTTCTTTAGTAGTGGGTCCGAGCAGCCAACCGATGTCGATCGATGCTCCGCCGCTGTAAACATCAGATCTAACCGAGAACTTTACCAGGGGGAATTTCTTTTTCAGCGCAGCTCTTACGAGCTTTGCTGTTTCTGCACAGCTCAGATATTCTTTATCCATATTTCTCCTTTAATAGTTTTTTCAGACCTTTTAATTCTGCGATTAAAAGGGGATCCCCGAATTCTACGGAAGTCGGGTCCAACCTGTCATCCAGCGTTTCTATACGCTCCTCGATTTCGTCCTTGGTCAGTATGTCGTTTTCCATCACACTCCTTCTTAGTTAGCGTGTAGCCCATATGATAGTCCGAGATAACCAAACGTGAAGTTTCCGATCGCTAACCGGACTTCGGGATTGTCGCCGTATTGCCCGATCAGATACTCGAAATCTTTAGCCAGCAGGCTCCTGAGGTCTGCCAGAAGCAGAGCTTTTTTTACTTCTTCCATATCACACTCCTTTTAATTCGTATTTGTGAAGCATTTCATCTACGTTCAAACTGTCACATTTCGGACAGTGGTACGCATAGTCATTAGCTACTTCCCACCCCAGCTCCCCTTCCAGTGGGGTTATTTCTTTCTTTTCGTGATTCACCAGAAAGGTCTGTGTCTGGAATCGCTCAACGACCACCTCGGTTAGCATCTCTCCGCAATCCGGGCATCTTGTTCCCATCTCCCAGTACTTGCAGCGGTAACTTTCCTCTGCCAGTGTCTCCAACCGCCACAAGTTCATAAAGCCATATTCTTTCAGCTCTTCCTGGTTGTGAGTATCGTTTCCCAGTCTATCCTGTTCCTTGGCCATTGCTTCTGAAGTGCAATGCACGCCATCCTCCGGGCCTGAAGGAGAGTCGGCGTAATCGAAGGCGGCGGCAAATTTGCAGGTGCCGCATTGCCCCATGACTGGTTTGATTTTCTTACACATCTTCTCCCCCTTTCTTCTTAATCCAGTAATTGATTTGCTCGGTAGAGATTTCCCATTGCTCTCCCCAGCCGGCGACGAAGTCTCTCTTGAATGCCTGGTGAAGCCTGACTGACAACTCCGAGTCGTTAGTGACATCGAAAAGTAGAGCGAGTGCGAGCTGAGCAGGTCCAGAGCCGCCGTACCCCCACTGGAAGCCGTCCGGGGAGTGATTCCACAGCTTCTGGGAGGGCTTTGGGGAGAGATCCCGACCGTCCCTGGTTACTACCAGGCGGCCGGCTTGTTGATACTTGTAACCTCGATAAATTGACAATATTCACCTCCTAATACCCGTGATAGCTGGCAGCGCAGTCGTCGCAATCGAACAACTGATCCCGGCTTTCGGGCTTGAATTTTTGGCCACACCACTTACATGTCCGTATTTCGTCTTTCCATGCATCCGGACAGCCGAGTTCGTGGCAAATAACATTGTTGATGACCAGTACCTCGCAGGAATCGCAGTGTACTGTACGTGTTTTCAATTGGTTGCCTCCTGTTAATGATTAGAAAAATGCCGGCTGGACAGATTTGACCTCCAGTTCTTTGGATGCTTCCGCTTCTTTTTTCTGTACCCGGACTTTTTCCTTTCTATTTTGGACTCGCTTCTGGTAAATGAATCTCTTCAGGTCGTCGAGCTGCCGCATATCGTAGTCAGAGAGAGAGTCAACATGAAGGTCCGGAGGTATCTCGGTCTTCATGAAAGTCATTGCTTTTGTGAAACAGTACTGGTAGATATGAGTCCATTCGTAGCCCATCGGCGATTCCAACGTCCGCGGGAACATATAGATAAGAGCTTCACAATCACCAACGGGTACCCCTCCTTCCTTGGCAACTTTCATGTTCATGATCAGGCGCTCGAGGGGTATCTGCTTCTTTAGATTATCCGGGATGTCGGCATTCCATGGAGAAGGAAAGACAATTATGGGATCGCAGAGTGCTCCGACCAGGTCATCGATCCAGCCGTCCTTTACGTTAGAGACTGTCAATGTGCACCTCCGTGCTCACGATTACTCCGTCAGCGTCAAGCTCTACTTTAAGATTCTGTGCTTGAAAAGTTCGGAAGGTTGCCATCACTGTCTTTCTTGAGATAAACGGGCGGACAGTGACGTCTTCCATCGCTTCAAGAGTTTTCTTTTGAGCTTCTGTTAGCTCGACATAGCTCAATATTTTCATTGCGATAAACCTCCGTTTCTGGTATATTACTAACAAAGTAGGGGTGCTGGAGCCCTCCCGCCCCAGCACCCCCAGAGACCAATTCCCGGGAACTGGTCTATTCGGTCTGCGCCGGTTCAGTAACTTCTTCCTCTGCCTCATCCGTTGAAGATTCGGACTCTTCTTCGGAGTTGACAGTTTCAGATTGATCTTGTTCTGACTCGGCAGGTGTTTCTTCCGCGGCAGGCTCTTCGTCGTCCCATTTCGTAGCCATAGGCATAATGAGGACCTTAGGCGAGTTCTGGTATTCGAAGACGACAGGGCCGCTGTCTGTGTACTTGGAGAAGGTTATGATGCCCTGTTTGCCGCTGAGGTACTCGATGAGGTACTTCTGGTCAATAGCCGTCCTGGCCGGTTCACCGTTGGATAAGAGAGTGTCGGTCGTGGTACTGATTTCTTGATTATCGCCCTTGGCAGATAACTTCAGATGCCCGTCGGAGAATTCCATGCGGACGATACCACTATTTTCCTTGGCGATGTCCCTGACCCTTCTGGCAGCCGCATCAAGTTGAGGGGCAAAAAGCTGGCATTGCATCAGGGGATCTCCCTTGGGGAGGAGGTTCAACCATGCCGGCGGACTGCCTTCAATGAGGTTAACGAAGATTGAGGCAGACGTGCCAAAGTCCATTCGGAATTTTTTATCGCCGACAAGCGCTACTCTGAGCATTCGCTTGGAGGTGATTGCCTGGACTAGCGTATCCGCGCTCGAAGGCGGCGTCCGGGGAGTCTTCTTGAAGACATGTTCGGCGATTGCTGCAGAGCGCCCAGGTATGATGATAGTCTCTTCAAGAGGGAATGAAAGTCCCAGGGCTTTATAAGACATCCGGAAAGCATCACCGGCGGCAACCTCGACAGGTGTTCCCAATACCATGGTTATTCCGGTCAATACTGGTCTTGTGTCGTCCTTGGCGGCATAGGGTAGAGCATCTGACATCGCTGTGATGAGAACATCGCCGTCGAGTAAGGATTCCCCTCGAGTTTCCATCTCCGGGAGAACGGGGAAATTGGCATAGTCCTCAGTAGGATAGCTTGCGCTTCCTTCCAGCCAGGTCAACTGTAGATTTTTACCTTTCTGCTCGATGTGTAGCGATTCGTAACTGGGGATGTATTTCAACATTTCAGCTACGGAGCTGTAGGGGAGCAGCATAGGTTCTTTTGCCTCGGACATGTTAACGATAACCATTGTCTCAAGATCAGTCGCTACTACCTTGCCGTCTTTCAGGCAAAGATTCGTAAGGACTTTCAACGAGGGATTTTTGGGTACCGCGGGTTTGACCAGGTCCATGACCTCTTTGAGTTTGCTGACTCTTACATCCAATTTAGGCTCCTTTCCTAAAAGTATTTTGGTACAAAACCATCGTCGACCTCGATGGCAGATGATGACTTAGAAGAAGCTGGCTTGTGCCGGTTTGTTGTCGGGCTTCTTGGTTTTGGCTGCGGATGAAGTAGTAGCGGTCCGCGCCGGTGCTGGAGGAGTCGGCTCGACAATAGTAGTTTTGGGATTCCGAGCTGAGACGTCCCATTGCTGGTTCGATTCATCGATAAACGATGGGACCCGTTCAAGAGCTGCCGCTAGATCTCCGCTAAGGAAGGTCATTTTGGGATCGCAATCGGTAGCTTGGGCACCAATGAAGACATGTCCGTTCTTGATGATTATGCTGATCTTCAGCTCATCCCGTGCTTTGGCGGCGGGTGGTTGAGTTTCAGCATCCTCGATGACCGTGCCTTCCCCTTCGATGATTTTCTCTGATTCTTCTTCCACTGGTTTTACCTCCTTTTTAGTTTCGATAATATTTACAGTCTTTCCGATGATTCAAGATAACGTGATTGACCCGCTGCTGCAGGTCTTCCGGCATGTCGGCAGTATCCATTTTGATGGCGCCGACATCCTTTAGGCACCCGAGACACTTGATTTTTAGTTGTGCTTTCATTCGACCTCCTATGAAAATATTTCTCCCTTTTCCATGTGAAGAAAGTATCCGTAAACCCCCAGTCTTATTTCGACTATGGGGAATAGGCTTCGTAAACCGGCAACGACGGCATACAGGTGAAATCCCTGCTCATCGGCGTCGTCAATACTGGTAAACTCTGCCGGCATAGCACCGGTATGGCTGTGAATGTCGAGGATTGTATGCTCATAAGTATCGTAAGTTACTGACCCGGGAGTCCCCAGTTGCGGTCCCTTGATGCAATAGCTGTTATTCTCCCAGGTAATGGCCAGATACTGCTCGATATCCGGCTTGGCGGAAAGAACGGATAGCACCAGGTTGAGAAGATACAGAGGGATTTTACCGTGAGTGAAAGTTATCTCTTCCTGCAGCGGCGCCAGTCCGCGAATTTCTTGTCGAGCAATGTTTATGGTCACCGATAAAAGGTCGTTCTTTGCCCTGAGGTACACTCCGTCATCTGCCATAATGTAGTCATAAAATACCCCAGGCTCACCTTCGATACCGGTCAAAGAATTGGTCAAGTAATTCACCGGTTTTGTCATACGTGGTACCTTTCCCCAAGAGCACATTTGTTCTGAAATAGCTCTGATTCCTTCATGCTGAACATCCTGGCTATTGTCACTGGCGTCGCTGGTACATACTGCAGGGTACCTGCTTCCAGATCGAGATATATACCCATGTAAGTAAGTTTATCCGTGAGCATTTTCCAGAGAACGTCCAGCATTAGTGTTGCCATCGCCTGGTTTATGACTGGGGACTGGGAATTATCATCAATTGCCTCGGCACAGTCCCGTGGCGTTTCAGGTTTAGCCGGCGGGATCAGGAGAGCCGGCAGCTGCAGGGATGGCGCCGGCAGCCGGATGACACGATGCTCGCTAATGCTAAAGGATTCTTTCAGGTGATCCTTTTCTGTTGTATTGCCGACGAGTACCTGTCCGGACTGATAGCCGTTGCCCGCATCGATCCAGCAATTTTGCCAGGTAATGCTTTCCGCAATATGCCGTCGTGACTCTGCTTGATCGGTACATCCCAGGACAATCAAATTGATAGCCTGTTTGATAAAACCGGCGCCATAGTTTTCGTTCAGAAGATCCTTTTCATAAGGAAACACGCTATACCCTATAGGTCTGCCGTAAAAACGAGCGAGGCGCTCGGCTATTACCTGGGATTTGAATTTTCCAACATCCCCGGGATAGAAGTTTTGCCGCAGCAGGTTATGTTCTTCTACCCTGTCATAATCAATGAGCATGATTTTAGTTTCAGTCTTGGCGAAAAGCCGGCATACTCCATCAGCAACAAGACTGCCGGTACCGCCAACCCCGACCACGACGATCGTTGGCTCTGATTGTACCTCTCTGAACGAAACTTTATAGCTCATTCTGGTACGTCTCCGAATCTCATTAAATCACCGACCTTTCCAAAGTCGACCAGGTCATCATAGGGATATTTCTTTTTACCCTCGAGAGACTTCCACAGCTTTATGACGTTGTCCGGGTACTTTTTCGACCGACCTCTCAGGTCCGCGGTAGCCGTGAAGAATGCCGTAAAGAAGGACGGAGCGATATCCGCAATCCGAGTGGGGTACTTATGACTTCCAGGACAAGACTTGCCGTTTCTAAACAAGTTGGCCAGCGGAGCATGGTAGACGATATCGGTTTCTTTCGTCGGTTTTTTCTTACAGGCTACGACCCAGGGCGCCTGGCCCTGCATGCAAAGAAAGATAAATCCCGGAAGGGGTATTGTGAAGCGCTTCGGGGGTTTGTCAATTCTTTCTTCAAGTGCCAGCCGCCAAACCTTCGGCTCGATGTAAATAGCGAAAACAGGTCCGCCTCGAGTGTTTTTCCACCAGAGCGTGTTATTCGGCAAAAGACCGGTACCGAACGACAGTTCTTGTGCCAGGGCATGGGCGACGTCCATGGCGTCGACCTGCTTGGTTATAACCGTTTCATCGTGAAAGTAGGTCATAACCGTTGACTGGTGATGGAAGTCCAGCCGCAACCGTAGCGGATCCGGGGGAATGCCGAGTTCTTTAGGCACTGCCCAGCTGAAGGCTGACGCTTTTGGCTTAACTTCATCGGTTATTGTCATCTTCTTCCTCCTCTTCAGATTCTTGGTCTAAATCGCACCAGAGCTCACCAAAATTAGAATGATGCAGTTTCACTTTGTCGGGCTTATGAGGGTGGGATAACAGGAAGTTTACAAGTTCGGGGAAATGACTTTGTGGATCCGTTTCAAGCCACTCGACGAGATGATCTATTTTCCCTCGTAGTTCCTGTACTTTTGGCCACTGCTGCGTTAGGATATCGACATTGTTCTTTGTCCACTTGAAGATGGGAGCTCCATTCCCCTCAATATAAACACAACTCTCGTAATTCGTGTCCAGTAGAACGCAACCGGTCATACTGCAGGTCCAGTCCGCAAAGTGGCCAACTCCGTCGTATTTCGTGTTGTCTGTCATTTTGTGCAAGTCTTCAGGATGCCATCCTGCCGCGGGGATCCGTCTGACGATTTCTTCTCCCACGCTACGTTGCACCAGGTCAAGTATTGGTATCCTGGCAGCGCTTAATTTCTCTTTGGCAGTCCTGCCGGTCGTCTTAAACTTCGCTGTAATGCCAAGTTTCTCAGCAATTAACAGCGTCCGGGCGATTGTTTCCCTCACGTTGTCGCTATCGACGGCCTGTTTCAGCTCGATTTCCGTTTCGGATATCTTGGTAATTCTAAAACCCATTGGGGCGATCCACTCGCCGCCCTTGCTAAGTGATTCCAGGAGATCTTTCAACCAGGCAACATCTCTGGCGGAGGGCTTGTATTTACCGGTTGTTGAATACAAAGGATTGAAGGGGACTGAATCATCTTCTTCGTCTCTCTCATCGCCTTCGTAGGGATAAACGACCAGAGCGAGTAACATTAGATAGCCCGGGCGCATAGCGAGATTATGGTACGCCGAGTACGACATCCCCATGAGCTCTACCGGCATGCCTTCGGTCCATTCCGAGGGCGGGCAATCAGTATTTGCCGGCAGCGGGTAATACTTCTTCCCGAAATAGAAACAGAACTTGTAAACTCGCTTGTTTCGTGGCGCTGACATGATTTCCGCTTCATGTTCGGGTAAAAGCATGCGTACCAGGTCAACGAATGCCTCGATGCTTTCGATACCTTGCAGGCATTCAACGATTTCGGATAAAAGAGGCGGCCCGACCTTAAGCATTTCGGCAAGCATGGAAAGTGCCCAGCCTTCTGGCTGGGGGGACTGCGCTACTTCGACATCACGTCCACGCATGATGGCATCCAGCGCCGCCTGGTCATTCTGTTCTATGATGGTTTGAAGATCGTAAATGGTGCACCTCCATATTTGGACTTATCCCTTATTAATCTGCAAGTTTTGCAACTACGCGCTCCCTTATAAATATAAGTATTTTCAGGAGTGTACGGATGTCCATTGGGACAACAAGTCAAAACTTTCTTTGGTCGGCATTTGGCACAGGTTTTAGCGTTAGGGGAACAAGGATTACCACAAATAGGGCATGGTTTCTGTTTGGCTTTTACAGACGCTCTATTTCTTTCTAAGGTACAGATTTTGCAAGACCTTCTCCCATCTTTGCTAAAGCGGGTATTTTGCTCGTCGTAAAGGTGACCCTTGGGACAATGAGTTACGGCTTTTGCTCTTAGTCTTTGGATTAAAGCGCAGTTTCCTCTACGAACATTTTCCCTGTGGGTTACTGCCTCCATATGGTTAGGGTTGACACATCCAGGGTTTCTACAAAGATGGTCAGGTTCAAGCCCCTCAGGAATTGGTCCAGCGAGAGTTTCAAAAGCAATACGATGGGCGGATTGACCATGAGCAGTAATAAACCGACCATATCCATCTTTATCTCGAAATGCCGTCCATACCCAACAGTGTGTTCCATCCCACAATGGTCCATCGGGGTTTACTTTATCCCAGAATCTTGGTGGTAATCGGGGGTCTCCGAATTCTATCAGTTTACACCTCCTTTCCTCTCAACCTGACCAGTGAATCAACCGCCTGGATGGTGTGAGAGCCATAGACCTTGGCTTCCTGAATTGCCAGGTTAATCTCCAGCTGCCGGCCCGATAGCTCGTGGTAATCGAAGACGCCATCGATGACGGGGATTTCGTTCACCAGTTGGATGATAAGCAGTTTTTTCTCCGGGACTTTAAGCAGAGCTGCAACGACAAGGTCAATATTATCTTCGCTCATTGGCATTCCCCTTCAGCGGCTGCATATTTTGGAGAGTGTGCAGGGTTTTTAAGTCGCGGGGATCGATGAGCTTATACTCGAAAGCCAGACCTTGACCGGGCATTTCCCAGACCAGTACCTCACGGACTTTCAAAAGTATCTTGTAAGGGACGCCGCATTGCTGGAAATGATAAATCACCCTGACTGCCATGTTTTGTCTTTTGCTTAACCTGGCAACATTAGCTTCGAGTGACGTGACATCCTGCGATACGGCAAGATTCTCAATGTTTTTGAAGTCTGATGTGCTGCACTGGCCGATAATTCTACGAGGCATCATTCACCTCCTTCATTCTTCCAGCATTTCCTCCAGGAATTGGAGGACTTGAGGATTATTCTTGTTTATTTTGAGAAGTTGTTTTACTCGCTTTGCGGTGTAATAGCCAGGTGTGATGGTCCCTGGGTATGGTTTCGGTTCGTAGGGGTCGTAATCAGGGATAATCAAAACCTTCTTCTTACGCCGCAGTAAAGAGATGAGTGGAAATTTCATCCCTTTGTTCCGACACGCTTTTTAAACCGGTAGATGGTGTCTTCCCCGACTTTTTCGGTTGTCATGTCGGCATTGGACAGCTCCGGGGTGAATCCGACCATCATATCCTTAAACTGTTCAGGTGATATGCCGGGACCCGGGTCTGGATACTCCGTCCCATCTACGATAAACTTTCTAGCCATAGTTGACCTCCTTTGTTCTATGATATTTTTGCGCAGGTTATCCTGGTGACTGCCAACCTTCAAGCAGTATTACATTGCCGACGATCAGCGAGTAGGGATAGTATTTCATGGCTTCCGGATTCATGGGGAGATGATGAAGTAAGCCTTCCTCGTTGACGACGAGGGTTTTACCCTTGCTGCATCTGACAAGTTCAATGTAACCGCCGACTATCTTCTGGGATTCTTCCAGCGTCGGCCGGTGGGACATCTCTTGTTTAGTGCCGTCAACCTTGATTATAGTTGCCTTTCCCATAGCTGCTTACCTCCTTTTTCCTTTCGAGATTTCCATAGGTTTCAGCACAAGCTTGCTTAACTTCTGTGCTTACGTCCGGATTCATGCAGCCGGTTACCCACCAGATGCATTTCTTTTTACCTTCTCTTAGCGGGCATTCCATGCGCTCACCTCCACTTCTTCTTTAACCTGGGAGCATACGGGCGAGCTCGGACGATAACAGGGGGGAGCTCTTTAGTGTAGCTGCATTGGAGACATTCCATGTACCAGCCATCATGATCCCTGTCAAGAAACATGTTGCCTCCGCATCTGGGGCAGCGGATTTTACTTGATGGTCCGTGTGGGTTTCTTTCCATAATTGAGCATTGTACCATAAGCTACTCCCAGAATTTACTGCCGAGCATATACTCCGCATCTTCCATTTCTGCAGCGAGCCCATCGATGTCATCTCCGAGCATATCGGATAACACGGCAGAAATTTCAGCCCGGTAAGGGCGTTTGAACTTATTCAACAGACAGGTATTGTCTTGCTGATGTTCGCATTCACTGCAGGGGATTTTCAGGTTGCAGATCTGCTTATCCTTACAGCAAGGACAACCTTCACCTTTCTTGAAGGCAACTCTTTCCAGGATATCCATGTCGTGCTGAACATAGTCCATTTCCCAGGGTTCACCGCAACGTTTGCAGTATAAGTCCATATTTTTCTCCTTAGGTGTGAGTACTCCATCCATCGACCGGGATGAGATTAACGGAAAACGTTGGCGGCCCGCCGTTTCCCCCGCCGTCATGGGCACCGTGAAAGATTATGCCGCCGTTGTAGTCACGTTCCCATTTGCCGTTGACGAAAACTTCTTTGACGAAGTAAAAGGATAGAGGAGCGAAATCATGCATAATACGGACCCTCGAGCCAACCGTATTCCCCCAGTGGAGCCAACTGAACTGGCTTTTGAAGTTCTCCTCTAGGTCAGAGCGTTTTGTGTTGACGAATTCAATACACTCCGCCAGCCTCTTCTCGGAATACTCGTCAAAGACAAGATGCGGTTTATTAAACCAGTCTCTTTGTAACATTTTTCACCTCACTTAATTGTTGCCGATCGCCAAGTAATTACACAGTCAAGAAGACAGCTACAACCAGAGCGATGGTGATGGCGAGTACGACGTAGTTATGAGTATCGCGGTACCAGGGCGTCGTAGAAGTCTTAGGCTTCCGGGGGAATTGCCATCGGATATCGATTTCCATGCTTCACCTCCTTATGTTATTAAACCGAAGTACTCTACTTCTCTTTGAGAAGCAGACCGTCGATCTCTTTTTGGATGCGCTCGATAGTAGCCCCGTGAGTACTGTAAACATACGGGATTTCCTGTCCAGGTCGAGACAGGTAGAGGAAGTCCTCGTCTTCTGTCAGGGTGAACCCCATTTTACGGTACTTCCGAGCCAGGAGATTGCTAACATCACCAATCATCTTAGTCATAACTAACCTCCGCTATTTATTTCACCGGCTAAAGCGATGAGAAGAAAAAGACTGCATCAAAAATCCAGATTGCAGCGGCGAGGATAACGAGAATGATGACTACCCAGAGCTTCCGAGTCTCCATTCGACACCTCCCAAAGTTAATAAAAAAAAGGCTACGCAGCAGAGCGTAGCCCCTCCCAGAGGGAGAACGAAAAAACACAAAGACACCCCGAACACTCGGAGTGCCTAGTTTGTGCGTATTATTCTATTTTAGCTATTGATGTATTCGGATACAGTCTTATTGACTATTGAGTCAATTTTATCAGATACGCCTTGCTTCAAAACATTGTATCTAATAGCTTTACGCCTTGCGTTTTTAGATACAGTCTTAAAAGCTGACTGTATAGGAATATCAATATACAGATACCAATAAGTTGACGATATTCTGACTTTGGCGATAGGCGTAAAAGTAACAGCGGATACGCCTAAACCCTTGAATACGTACGTGGGTTGAGTAGTGTAATAGATATCTTTTGCGATAGCGTTCCACCTACCACGATAGTATCTCAGAGGCTCGCCTAAGTCGTGCATTTCCTTACGTTCACGATGCCAAAGTGCCTTATCCTCAGCTTTGTAGTCTGCAACCTTATCAGCTACAATCTTGTCATACAATCGCTGAACGACAACATTACCTTTGTCATCACGTGCGATGTAATGTTCAGGATTAGAGCAGACAGGATGTCCGTGCAGGCATTTATTGCCGTGCTCGTCAAACAGACTGACTAGCTCACTGGCACGCTTGGCATTGAACCACAAAGGTTTTGTACTCATAGTTCAATACCTCACTCACGCTTTAGCTTAATAGTGCCTAATGCCTGCAATAGTTAGCTGACTGCTACCAGTTCTTTTTCTACCGTTTCAGGCACATCGGGCATAGAGTCGGCAAGCTGTTTTTCCAGTCTTAAAGCATTGGCTTTAGCCAAATTCTCACTGTCCACTTTGGCGATAATCTCGCCAGCTTTCAGGTTAGCCTTGACATTAGCCTCATAGTCCTTTGGCATTGAGGCTTGAACGTCCTCATAGTGCTGTATCAAGGTTGCGGTGAAGTTCTCACGAACTATACGCACACTATCAGACAGTTCTTTAGCCACACGGATTACAGGCTTGCCCGACTGTGAGAATCTGACGCCACCGCTTTTGTCATAGCCAAGCCTTAAGGGACAGCCAAGAGCTTCAGCGGGTATAGCTGACGCACCCTCTGTATTCGTGGCGGTAAAGAACGGAATCCATACGGACTCTAAGTCAATACTCCACGCCTTGCGACTGGTCTGACGTTTGCCGACAGGCATCATTAAACGCTTTACGAACGTAGCTGATTTATCATTCATAGTTACTCTAACACCTCACTTTTAGTTATTGGCATTAGGCACTATGAAGCTAAAGCGTTATTCTCTATGACATATCTTGCTCGTTTCGTTTCGACTGCCGTCTATTCAGATACAAAGCATTATTAAAGATATGTATTTGTAGTGTTTACGACTGGCGTATAGCCAATTTGAGTCTATCCATAATCAAGCCTTATTCATTTATTAGATTGAATTAAATTCAACCTGTAACAACTTTAACAGATATATATAGGTAAGTCAAGCATAATCTTATTAGATTGTTAAGCATATATGCTTGAGATACAATTTACGATGGCGTGGGTTTAGTGGCGTTTTGTTTGCTTGAATTTCGTTAAATCAGGTTAGTTTTAGAGGCAATATAGACAGCGTTGGTGGTGTTACTTGCACCTAGCTTACTGATGATTGTTGTCCGGTGGCTGTTCAATGTGTGTTTGCTGATGCGAAGCTCTCCGGCGATGGTGTCCCATTTATCGCCTTCAGCTATGCGCCTTAGGATTACGACTTCATGGTCAGATAGCTTCTTCATCCGCTATTTCCTATTATATATGTCGGGAGAGAAAATCTCTCCCGACGGTACAGACACCCCAAGAGTAACCGTCTCTAGGGGCAGTACCAGTATAACATAATATTTCCTGAAATGTATCCTTTTTGCTACCCTAAAATCTAGCCGGCTTACGTAGCTAAAAAGCGGCTTTACCAGGACGAATCGCCGAATTTTGACGTTTTGAGCGTCGCTAAACGGTAGTAGGTGGGTAGATCTGTTTATAGAGGGTCGCCTTGCCCCTCATATTCTATTTCGCAGTGTCGAATTGCCCACAAATTCCCGAAGCGGTAATTAAGAGGCTGATTAAAGTATTCGAAGTAATGAGCAATCATCTTGTATTCAGGATTTTGGGGATCAGGCAGAAGCGCTTGCCAGGACGAATCATGATGTTTTCTTTTCTTTAGTGGGATTGGCTGCGCTTCACGTTTTATCCTGGGCGGCGGTGCCGGCACTTCAACAGGAATAGATGTTTTGAAATAGAGATGGTCCTGCCAGCTCGCGAGATCTCTCATTTGAGTTGGTCTTCCTGGACGATTTACGAACTTACTCCATTCCCAATCGTCCTCTCTCTCATTCTCGTTTTCCCGCTGCCGGCTCCGTGAAACCATGGTTCTTACCTCGGAGGAAGACCGGACGTCAGAATTATCTGCACATGTTCCCTTGGAGTTTGACCCATGGCCATGAGCTGACCGGTCGTGTAGATACTGCGGAGGATGGCATCTTCCTCATTATTCTGGGCCTCGATGATAACCTCGTAGTTAGCCCCGTCCCCCATGCGCTTAAAACTCGCTATCATTTCTTCTTCCCCCTGTTTTTCTTCTTGATGATATCTTTGACCTCTTCGGCGAGCTCAAGATCGTCGAGAGCTTCCTGGATAGTTTGAAAAGCCTCACTTTTTTCTTCGGCATAGTCCTCCGGAGTTAGTCCGGACCGTTCAACTCCCTGGTATTCTTCGATTGCAGATTCAACGTCTGCCAGACCCTCGAACATATCTTCATTGGACTGGTCGATTAGCTTGCGGAGTTTCTTTAAACTGGGACCCTTGTTGTCTTCCTGGAGGGAGTTTTGCATCTGGGTAAGCAGACTCTGAGCCGCGGTTATTTCCTCCGGAGAGTACATATCAGGCTCTTCCTCTTTAACGGGTTTTGTAGTTACTTTTTGTACCGGTTGTTTCTTGGCTGGCTCGGCTTTTACTTTGGGTTGTTCAGTCCTGGAATACCACCAGAGTTCGAACTTGTTTTTTTGAGTGGCGGAGGGCTGTACCCTCCAATCATATTCGGGCAGCCTCTTCATCGCCTTGGTTCTTTCCAGAGTAGCTTCCTCACGATCCCCATAAGTGTCCCATATACCAAACGATTCTGGCTCAGGTTCCCGTCTTGCCTTTTCAACCTTTTCTTTCGGCGCTGCCGGCTTCTTTTTCTTTTCTGCAGGGGCTTTCTTCGGTCCCGGCTTCTTCTTGGCAACCGGTTCGATTGTAGGTCGGACTGGGGGAGGCTTTATTATGACAGGGATGGCTTCGGTCCGTCCCTCGAGAACATCCAATATTCTGTGACATTGCTGACGGATCTGCTGTTTTAGATTATCCTCGAGAGATAATAGACCTTTGGCGTCGATCAGCTGTATTTGAGATTTACCTCTTTCTCTCCCATGACCGCGGAGACGTTCAAGCCGCCACATGGGAGACGATGCCGGGTCAACTTTATCAAACCTGACCTCTCGTGGTGTGCCGGCTGCCGTAATACCAAAATCGAGCGTCCTCCACCAACCGCATAAAGGACAGGCAACTCTCTCACTATCAGTCATAACCAGCTCCTTAAGTTGGGATTGATAATCCGACAACTATTCCCAGTAAAAACCATACCAGACCGTAAACGAAAGCAATCAATACCCATTTAGTACCCCTCGATGGTATCATGCTTCATCCCTCCAGAAAGGTAAGAACGGATGTTTTTCGAACACATCTTCGTCGCCCTTTGCCTCTTCAAGCATTGGTTTGTGGTTATTCAGTCCAATGACTACGTTTCCGTAATAGCGTGCCGGCATTGCCATTTCTCCGGTTGCACCTTTCCATCTCATAAATGTTCTGGCAGCCAGGGGATTGATCCCGCTGTTGATCAACCCATCGAACAGCGATCGACGAATTGAGTGCCAGCCTATCTTCTGGTTCTTCAGCTCCCCAGCCCCACTTTTAGCAAGGATCCGTTTAAACATGTGAGACAGCATCCCCACGGACACCGGTTCTTCGAAGTCATGGTTAGAAAGAAACGAATCTATCTCCGGGGGGACAAGATGATAGCGCTCCCGTCCGAATTTCAATGTAGCGATGTAAAGAGCCTGGTTGTCGAGGTGGATATCTGCCGGTTGAAGGTTGGCCATTTCTTCACGACGAAGCCCATAGGTTGTCGACAATGCCAAGAAACAAGACTCCGACTCACGGAGAGCATGAGACTTAGCAGCATCGATCATCATTTTGATGATTTCTGGTGAAAGTTGAGGGCGATATTCATCACGCTGCCCGATCGCCGGCGCTTCTCCCTGCCGGTATTCCCAGGGTATGGCATTTACTGCATAAAGACGCCGAATAATGCGGAAGACCAGGTTAATAGTGCCCGGCTTCATTCCCTTGTCACGCAAACGGTCCAGATATTTCTCGATTGACTCCCGGGATAACGAGGGCGCATGCATCAGGAAGTCCGTAGCATAATTGAGGTAGTATTTGCGGTTATCGGAGTTCGCCAGGTTATCCGAATACTTGTTTAAGAGATCGGTTTTGCTCATTAATTGACCACCTTGCCTTTTGCTAGTTTCGGCATTTCTTTGCCACAAATAAGACACCGGGGAAGGGACTTTTTCTTCTTTGACATTATAGGATGTTTACAAACACGGGTATTGGTGACTGTCACATAAGTTAGACCTTGGAGGATTTCTGTTAGCAGCCGGTTCCCAGTTCTTGTCCCCAATGCCAGCCCAGCAACAAGACCCAGTAACCCTATCCCGAGGACTTCGCTATTATCCATCATTCACCACCCTTTTCCCCGCAGTATGGACAGTACGCAGGTATTGACCCAAAAGAATCTATTTCTTGCTTACAGTTGGAACAGACATTGATATACCCTGTCTTCTTTCGTTGTAGTATCCTCCCACCGCACTGGGGACAAAATTTATACCTCCTGAGTAAGTCCACAATAAAGTGATCGTTTTCACATGACCAGACATTCCAGGTAGCTTTAACTGATTTGAACATTGATTACCTCTGAAACTTTATTTGCTATGTACACTAGGTCCTCCCAATCAAAGGTACCATCAATAGTTAAGAAAACGGTGTTAGGATGAGCTATATCGGCACTGAAGTACTCACCCTTTTCAGTGAAGTGAGCTGCGAGATCACGCATGATTTCTTCTTTAGTCGCCATAACTCCTCCGTTGACAATATCCTAACAATCTGTTAGGATTGTAGCACCGCAAAAATATAATGTCAACAGGAGGAGCAAATTGGAGTATGAACTGATTACACTGGATATCGACAAAGGAGTTTTAGCCAGAATCAAGAAGGCTGCCGATGAGCAAGGTCTTAAAGTGGATGAGGTAATCAGAATGGTACTGGGGCAAAATTTCCGGGAGTACACTCCCACACTATTAACCGCCATACCTCAATCTGCTCGAGCTGTCCCCTCGGATGTGGAACATTTCTATGCCAAAATGATGGCCGGCAGCGGACAGATAAAATGCCGAAACTGTACGCACGTCTTCAATTCCGAAGATATAATGAAAGGTGAATGCCCTGAATGTGGGGAGAAATTATAGGAGGATGTCATGCCTGAGAAAGAAGTTACCCGAAAGCTAATTAAACTGATCAAGAATGTCGACAAGACCGCCCAGTTGTTAGAGAATACTCTTAAAGACGTCAAAAACCTGGTAGAACCATCAAAGGATAAACCCGAAGATGACGAAGGTACACCTGAGTAAAAGTGACCTCCCCAAGATCATCGCCAACATCGAGGCGAACGGAGGGGATGCCAGTGAGCTAAGGGCAATTCTCGAGGACACCCCAAAGATAAACCATCCGGAAGAAATGCCGGATGATGAAGTAGTAAACTATAACAGAAGCATTTCAACTGTCCAGGAAGGCGAGGGTTTGGTTTGCAGCATGTGCAAGAAAACGAGCCCGAGACTTACCAGCGGTACCTGTGATCAGTGTTTCCGTTCCTGGAGCTTATCGTGCAAAGCAGCAATTGTGAAAATGAGGAGGAAAGATGGAAGCTCAAATCATGGCTAGCATCGGCGTTTGTTCTGAATTCATGAAGGATCCCCACGCTAAAAAGGCTCAGCTCAGTGTGGTTATTTCACCTCTTAAAGTAACGGAAAGCAACGATGGTAAGGTTCAGATTACCAGTGGTTGTAACTTCTGGCGGTCATGTCATAATGGCGACTGCTATTACAGTATTGCCGCTCGAGACAAAAACAAACCCCAGCCAGGGAAATGAGCTGGGGTTCTATACCGGTGAAGTATAATTGCTGACTACTTACAAGAGTTAACAGCCTGCGTAAACGCATTCTGGATTCTCTTGTCGTTTTGTCCACCCATTCCGGGAGCTGGTTTGGAATATTTCGCACCCTTTAACTTGGCGCCAATGCAAGCATTGAAAGCGCTAGGTCTATGGGCCGGAATACCAACCATGCGTCGGAGTGTGCGGACGGGCAAGCCGGCTACTTGAGCCATTCGAATCTTTGCCACGGTCGTCCTCCTATATTAAGAGTTTTGCTGCTGCTCATCTTCTGCTGCTGCATCAGGGTCGTAGGATTGTGCCGCGCAGTCAAAATCCTTCAACCGTTCCCTTAAAGGTTCCTCCACCGTTGCTTTTATATTATCCAGAGCCCTGCAGAATGTCAATACTTGTTCAGTACTGTCCATATCAATACTGTCAGCCATCTCCTCTAACTCATTGGCTTTGTCCAGGTGACCTTTCTCAACCAGCTCGTCGCGGTACCACTGCGCAACCGGCCCGAGAAGACACGGTTTGCACTGGATTTTGCTCTCTTCAATCTGGATCCAGTCGGCCATCGGTTTTAAGATAGGACAACTTCTCTCTTCACTCATGTTTCGGACTCCTTTTCGATACTTCTGTAGACAGTAATTTTAACATGGCGTCATTCGCCATGGTATCCTCTTTAAGTAGTTTGGAGATGCTATGTTCAATTACAGGAGGGACCTTGTCGCTGTCGCCCCCGATCGAGGAGGTTAACAACCGGCTGGCTTCTGCAGTCCAACCTTTCTCAATTGCTTTGACAGCGGCGATGTAATTCTTGATCGGTTCAACATTAGGCATCTCTATTCCTCAGCAAAGGCTCTAACTCTGTCAGTATTGGTCCGATATCAGTTGGTCTGCGCTCGGTAATTGCGACAAGAAGCCGTTTTATGACTTCGGAGGTTTTATTCGGCGTCGGCAGGAAGGATAAGGAGAGTTTGGTCTGTTTAAGTTCCTCAATCTCTACGGGACTTAAAGATCCTCTCCAATCTATGGTATATTTCGCATTACTCTTCAGTCGTTTGAACTTTTCGAAGATGTAGCCATTGTCGGGGAACTCCTTGGCCAGTTCTCTGATCATATCTCCCGCCGCTTCGATCATCCAGGATAGAAAGGCCCCGTACTCAGTATCCTTACTCCCGGTTCTTAGAGGGTTGTATTCCAGATAGCTGTCCCAGTATTCCCTAACCTTGCGCATTGCGATTTCTCCACTCGGCAGCGCATTCTTTCATGTATTCACTGGCAGCTCCAAATGCTTTGCCCTGGATAGGTTTTGATTTCATGCATGTTGAGATGAACTTTTGATACTCGCTTGGCTGGCGTTTACCCTTCTCATTACACATGTTGAGAACTTGACCGCTTGAACATGTCGCGACTTTTTCCAGTAGAGGCGCAGTCGAGGGATCAAACCTCTTGATGAAGTCCTTCAGGTCCTTCGACAAACAGGGTACACACTTAGCCATTAATAACCTCAGTAAGTTTTTCCTGGTCTTTGGGCTCAAGCAGCGGAAGGACGTCTGTTGTCCCCATGATCCGCTTCCGCAGCTCGCGGGCCTCGACCGCCAGCTTGGGGTACTTGTCTTCGTAGTTTCCCGAAGCGGATGCTTGAGCGGTGGTCATAGGCGATACTGTCTTCGTCCACTTTGCCGTCTCAGCATAAACAGGATCCCCGGTCATGCCAAGGGCTTCCTGGGAAAGGGCTTCAATCGCCATAGGGTGTTTCTGGCAACAATCGCAGGCAGTTCCATTAATTTTACAATGCTGCTGCAGATGCTTCTCGAGGAGCAGGAGTTCTTTTGAGAGTTCTCGTTTCTGATAGGCAATAGTTTCTTCAGTGCTGACACCATAGTGGGCTTCCGGAGGAGGCGCAGCTGCTAACTGGATAGACTGGTTTTTCGATTCAAGAGACGGGGCTTTTTCTTTCGATGAACGGCTCGGTTGATGCTCGATAAGGTAGGAAAACAGACCGACACCGGTTCTAATAAGCAGGGCAGTTACCTTCACATTCATGGTTGACCTCCCTTCTGGCATTAAGTTTAGAACACAGGATAAGTTACGTCAAGTACTAAATAGTGCCCTGTTCTGGCTCGTTGTGTCCTATTTCTTACAAACTACCCATTGACAAAAACCCGTCCTGTCTCTATCATTGAAACAGGACACATTGAGAGGTGAAAATATGGCAGAGCACCGAAAGATTCGATGGACTCCAGCTCAGCGGCAGATATATGGCTACCTCAAGGACGGATACCGGGTCAATGATGTCGTCGCCAAGGGGCATGGACGCTCCAATGTCGAACGTGTTAATCGAGAAATAAAACTTGGCAAGGGACCGCCCGATCTCTCGCCAGCTCCAGTCCCTCCGGGCGAACCGATTACACGTACCAGCACCCCAACCGCTTCTAAAGAAGAACCTGAAACTCGAGTCCGCATCCGGACTCTTAACCCGGTTGAGGTTGGCGGTCTTTTCATTGAGCCGGCTGACTGGAGAATTAACCAGTACGGCGGCTTTCTTATTTTGAATACCCACGCTTATGCCAGGGAGAGATTCGATTACAGCGGTACCGTGGGTGACTTTCTTTGCGATGCTGTCCAGGTCATGAGACAACTCATGGGTCTGGATATAATGAGTTTTGACTATCTTAATAAGGAGGATCACGACAATGGGGGAGGAGAATCAGAAGACGGCGGTGAAGGGTCCAACATACTTGGAGAAATTGGGGGTGACAACGAACCGGCAGAAGCTTCCTGAATCGAAGAGCGTCGATTACACCCAGAAGACCAAGGAGCTTAAAGCGGAGGCGGAATTCTACGAAACCTCTGAACGATTAAGCAATCCTCCGTCTTTACGCGAGATGCAGGAAAAAAGGCTGGCTGAGGAAAGAGAAGAAAAAAGACAGGCTTCCGAAAGAGCTAAGGAACTGGAAGAAGAGCGGATAGCCAGGATAGAAGCTAACGCTGAAGCGGCAGCCGAAGACGCCCAAAGAGAAAGGGAGAGACGAGAAAAAGCCGAAGCAGATCTGCGCGACCAGCGCGACCATATGATACTGGATGAGCTCAAAAGGTTACAAACCCTGCAGGTATCTCCCCAGCAGAAATTAGACGAGTATTTCACTTTTCAAGCTGAGATGGAGAAGCGATTCGGCAAACAGAATGCGCCGGCAGCACCGCAGACAGGACTAGACCCCCACACTCAATTAGAGCTTGAGAAGATGAAGCTCGACCTGGAAAAATGGAAGATCGAGCGGGATGAGGCTAAAGAAGACCGGAAATACGAACGTGAAGAAAAAAAGGAAGAGCGTTTAATCCGGAAAGATATCGAGATGGCAAAAGTATCCGAAGCCGCTAGGAACCGTGAATTCTTGAGCTCCGGTATCAAGATGCTGGGAGATACCATTGCACAAGGATTACTAGCCCATGCGGATAATATCCCCACCGGCGTTTCAGCTCCTGCCCCAAGAGTAGCGAGTTCTCCGTCTCCGCAGAAGATGGCTGTTAATATCAAAGCTGCCGTTGGCGAGGCTGGGGAAATAGATTGTCCGTCATGCCAATCCAAAGTCGGGGTAGCCCCAACCGCTATGAATACTGTATGTGCTAAATGCGGGCAGCAGTTTACCATCGAACGGATAGCCGTGGAAGTCCGCAAGGATCCTGTGACACAGCAATACACCAGTGTTGAAACCGAAGAGGATGACCGGAGATAATTATGGGTATCACAGATATGACTGATATCCTGGGATCCAGCCTACTATCGGGCGCAATTATCCGGCTGGCGCCGCAGGTCTTTCATTCCTTCCTGAAACAGTACTGGAGCAAGATTACCTTTCAAGAAGCGCTTCTGTGGGTGAATGAGAACAGAGGTTTATGGGAAGCTATTCCGCCTAAATACCAGAAGACCCTCCAGGAGTATGGACCGAAGCTGGGGAAAATGGAGTGGCTGACAGCTGACTGGGTAATGGAAGCCGGCAAGGAATCAGCGCCGAGTATTTACTCTCTATTTGCCGGATGGCCAGAAGGGAAGGCTTGGCTGCAAAACCAGGCTCATGATATTAAAAGTAAGATTAAAGGAGTTCGAACCCAATGACAGAAGAAAACATTCAACCAGAAGCTAAAACCGAATTTGAATGTCCTTATTGCGGTAGTATAGAGTTTGAAGGGAAGCGGATGTATAAACAGCTTCTCGATGAAGGCTATCTGGGACCGAAGTCCGCCACGACAAACACTTTCCAGATCCAACCTCTTACACAAGAAGAAATCATGAAAAAAGCTGTGACTGCTATCAGCGGCAAGTTTAAAATCAAGATGATGGTTTATACCTGGGACGTATGCAGCAAATGCCGTGGTTTTGTTTGCACCAAGTCTGAAATAGTTGAGACTGATGCGCAGGTACAGGCGGCTCCACCGCCCATGGCGCAGCGGCCGGTATTCAGAAATTTACCTAATCAACGAGGCGGGCTTTTCCCCTCAAGATAGAGTAGTAATTAACTATTGACAAAACAAGCAATACCTATTAGCCTTTAAGTAGATATTATGTCTTCTTATCGGGGGTACTGTTTGTGTACGGGAATTGTTGTGAATGTGGTTTCCCGGTACTCGTTAAGGATGCTAATCCTGTAGCATGTCCATTTTGTGCGACCATTCAAAAGCCCGTTAGCCTGCCGATAAGTGATATCCCGACCTCATCCATTATAACCGCCGTGTTAATCATCGGCGGTCTTTTTGTTCTTGCAAAGTCCAGATAGGGGGCATTCAAATGAGAAGATTCGAAGAAGAAGCCGGCGGGATAGCTTTTGCTGAACCCAGCATGACTGATCCACGTTACATGGAACACAATCCAGAAATCCCTCAATACTATACCTCAACTGATGATAATGGCGGTACCCTCGATCAGTTTTCAGGTCCGTTAGGAATAGCGGCCTTCGGCATTCCCCGTACTGACGTAGAGCGGGCCATGAATCATTACCATATCAGTGAAGCCGAATACCTGGCTCATCCAGATTGGTATCCTCTCCCACCGAGAGGCACCAGGTTTATTCCCGTCCGTCCCTACAACTATCGGCGAGGTAGGTATTAATGGAAAATAGCATCATTATTGACGACCAGCCGATCTCTGCCGGTTTCTTCGGCGAAGGTAAATGGCTATCTGATTATGTGACTCCTGAAGAGCCGGATATCATGATGCTGTACGAAGAAATCACGAAAGGTCTCAGCTCGAGAGAGGAAAAAATCGTGGCTTGCTGGGATTGGGTAGCCAACCAGGTAAAATACAAATCCTTTATCAAGGCAACCATCTCCATAGAAGGCAAGTCTTCTACTCAGGATGATTACTGGCAGACACCCGCCATGTGCTCCAAAACTCGTGTTGGTAACTGTGACAACAAAGCATTTTTACTTGCATCACTGCTACGCCGCGAGCTGAAGGCTAACCAGGTCTATACGGTGTTGGGGAACCTGGTTAACGGTCATAGAGAAGGGCATGCCTGGGTGCAGGTTAACCTTGACAGTGAATATATTGTCGAAGCCACCCGCAATGATGTCCCCATGGTACTGGCATCGGTCGCCAAGCGATATGAACCAGTGCACTATTTTAATGACCAGACCGTGATGGCTATTCCCGGACGGACCGTCATGACGCCTTACGCCAACGCCTATTCAGAGTGGCTACGGGATTATCTGGACTGGAGTTATATTCATGGAAGCTAAATTTGTGACGTGCGAATGCCGGGAATACGGACCGAAACCAACGATCGAAGACGAGGTCTTATTCCAGGCACTATGGGAATTACTCAAGAAGTGCGAAAAGGGGTCGCGTACCAGGTCAACACTGCTGGGACAGGCAGTGGGACGATGGGAGGAATTTCGCAGAGGCTTCAACGAGGAGCTGGAACATGGCTGCCGCAGCCCGGAAACAAATATTACTTGCGATGATCCCCTGGCAACCGCTAAAATTGTCCTGGCTCACCTTAATGAAGAGCCTGATTATTATACCCGGCATGGACTGGGAGAGCCTGTTGATGAGCCTACCGTCAGGGACGTAAAGGATAAGATCCACGAAACCTATGTGAAGGGCGGAGGTTACGTGCATGGTGACACTATCCGCTAAGGGAGGCAAAAAAAGATGGCAACCTTAACAGTTACCAATCCGAATAAAACAGTACAACGGTATCAAAACCTTTATTTCAGCTGGTCCGGCTTCGGTGTTAATGACACCATTTACATAGAAGTCTATGACTCCAATTGGAATTTACTGGGAGGACTGGAAGTTCAAGGCGCCAGCGGATCAAGCGGCTTTAATGTCGGCGATCCTGCCGGTTACTATCACCTGGTAGCAACTAACAGTGGCTTTGCCACAGATAATTATACAGTCGTTGAAGGAACGCCAACTCAAAATTTTAGAGGTTTTGGCGTAACTGATTATAGTCCAGCGTAAGGAGGGACAAACATGTTTCGCGAAGAAGAAGACAGAGTATCCGCAGGAAGGTTTGTAGAACCGGCCGCAGACCTTATACTGCCCCCGCCTCGAGAGTATGCGCTCCAGCGACAGAGTAAAGTAGCCTGGCCGCCTCCTTTTCTCACAATGGAGGAAGGCGCCGATATGCCTTTCCATTTCGGTGGAGGCATTTCCGTAGCGCCGCCAACCCAGTTGACCGTGACACTGGGGCAGACGGTCAGAGTAACGCTACGGGTTTACTATACCGGGCCTGCCCAGGCGAATCCCTTTATAAGGGTAGCATTCGGTGACCACGGCATCAGTTTCAACGAGGATACCGGGAAATACACACAGCAGGCGATCACTATTCCGTTGTGTACGACCGAACAACTTCTGACCTTCGTTGTCGACGTCTACATGGGAGGATCCGCAACCGGCGTGAAATCACTGTATGCCAAGATACTCAATATCTCGGGTTCTGATGTTTACACGCCGTACTACGACAACGTTCTGAATGTTTTGGGAGCGATGACCTTCCGGAACTTCGCGGTAACTGATTACAGTATTCTTTAGGAGGCTATAATGGACATAGGAGTGAAATTGGAGGTAGTAGATAACCTCCAACGTAAATCCATAGCTGCACCTGTGTCGGTAGCCCCACCGAATAAATTGGTGTTGCAATACGGAGATACTGTAAGAATCAGTATTCGCTTTGAATACCAGGGTCCCAGCGGCACTGTTAAAATTCATGGCGCTATCGGTACTAAAGGTTGGGCGGGATTCGACGAGGTACTAATGAATGAGCGGGTCATCGATGTACCCAATTCCCCGACATCGTATGCTGTTGTGAATGGCTATGTCGATATCACCGTCAGCTCCGCTATCGAAGCCGGCACTGATTACGATCTGTATGCCAAGATCAATGAGCATCCCAGCATTGCCGACACCGTTGAGGATTGCATCGATATCACCGGTTTAAAACCAACTTATTCGCTGGTTTATGAACAGGACTATCCTTTCGCATGGCTTTACAAAGGAGAAGCCCAGGGACTGATCGCAGAGTATCGCATTAGCCCCTTTGACGGATCTGTCTTGAAAGGAGAGGAGTTCGCCGCCGCACTTCGTGATCAGATCATTGCTCAGGGAGGACACATCCTTTCCGTCAAGGCATATGCGGATATAAACCCCTTGCTATGGACAGATATCCGGGTGGAGATTGAATACGTTCCTCCGGAGACAATAGCAGGGCGAATATCATTCGCCTGGGTACCGGTTATTCAGATCGTAATACTCGCCCTGGCAGCTATCGGCATAACCGTAGCTCTGACCTTACTTATCAAGGAAGTCGTCAGAATATTCAATCCCAAGCCGGACCTCGAGGCAGCCAAACAGGGCTGGAGTAAACCGACCATGATCGACGCCATCCAGGAAATGCAGGAATACTACAACCTGCCGGTTACTCCGAATGAACAGCTGGAAGCCATGAGTGAAACTGAGGTACGTGATTACCTGGATGAAGTGGCAGAGGAAAATGTCCCCATGGGGTCAAACTGGCTACCGGTTGTCTTAATTGCCGGCGGTGCCTTAGTTCTCTTCGGATTAACCAGAAAGACTGAGAGTGGAGAACGCGGGTACCAGGTAGTACAAAGAAAAGCCAGCGCAGCAAAACAATTAATAGTTGGCAAGAAGGAAGAAAAGGCATAGAATTTAGTAACTAATTAAATAGAATCTTTTAAGGGAAGCTGGGCACTTTTCTACAGAGGGATTGCGCCCAGCTTCCCTTATTTGTAGGGAGTGCCCAGCTTCTAAAAGATAAAGACTCCTGCCAGGTGCAGACAGAAAAAGTCTGGTGGTCGACAGGAGTAGGTTAACCAAACTAAGGAGACTTGCAATAATGAAAGTCGAAATCAATATGATCGACGACGTACTGCCCCCAGTGGCAGTCACCGCAGTCAACATCATGGCACAGAAGAACACCTCCATCAAGATCTTGGGGCAGAACCTGCAGCAGGGTCTGAATATCCTCATGACGGTTGGAGGGTATATGTCTGCGGCCATGGGATGGGGCGGGCAATATAGCACCGCTCTGAAAAATCTGGGTATGGCAGCCGCGCCTGGCGTTCTCATCAACCTGTATAACAAACTGGGCACACCGGCGACTCCCGCCAGCATCCAGTCGATAAACCGGTCTATCACCATGAACCGTGTTTCACGGTATCCCGGACCGGCGCCTGAAACTCCTTATCAGAACATCAGGCTGGTTTAAAAAAGTATCCATAAACTCCTGCCAGAATTAGACAGAGGATATCTGGCCCGGTCGATAGGAGATAAATAACTTATAGTAGGAGTTATACACGAAATGAGTTACGTTGTTCCTACCAATGAATTAACGTTAACCGACATCAAGAAATACAAGGGCGATGCAATAAACGCCGGTATTTCCAGAGCCTTGGCTCTCGGTATCGGGCGTGTGGAAACCGAGCTGGTCGTACGCCATGCACTGCCATTCACCGATTTTGGTAATGGCGCTGTCGGCTGGACCATCGAAGAATACCGCAATCCCGTTATTGCCGCGGCAGGCTGGGGATCAGCATTTGATGCCGGTGCTCTACCCGCGAATGCACCCACCTTAGCAAATGGCAAGGTAGCTGTATTCTACAAGTTTGCTGATTACTCCGCCAACCCCGTCATCACCGGCGTCCGCTTCCGCATCGGCGGCACTGGCGCAACCACCAAGGGGACGTTCTTCCAGCAGCTTGAGACAGGCGCCAAACTTGAACCCGATGTCTACTTCTCCGAGCCGGTCGTTTACGATCCGCAGGATGTAGTGTACATCGAGAATTACTACGACGGTGCCATCGCAGCCCTGACCGAGCTTTTTGCTTTCGGTTGCTTCATCATCGAGCGTCTCGGCGCCAACATCTCATAATATGTTGGTAATCTTCACAATTTAATAGATACTGGGGAGAGCGGAATATTAACGCTCTCCCCGGACTCATTAAGGAAGGAAGGAGGAAAAAATGAGTCTTGCATCAGAAATTAAGGCGATCTTCAGGGACAAAGAATCCCTGGCGTATGCTCCGCCCGCTGTTTACACCAGTGTCGTCGGTGCATACAATGTCTTCACCATTACCGGACCTGTCCTGATCTATCTTCTCGGAGGTAGAGCAACGGCAGCGGCCGGCGGTGCTACGACAGTAGCTTCCCTCATCAATGGCGTCGCAGGTGAGGCAGCCGCAGTTGCCGTTAACGGCGCTGTCGGTACTGTATGGGCGACCCCGTTAAACGTTGCCGGTGTTATCGCTGGCGCGGCCGGCGCATTGCCGTTAACCACTGCCCTACTTCATCCGCCTCAGGGTATGTTAGCAGGTATCGGCGCCGCAGCTAACGGCGTAATCACCCTTACCTTTGCCGTAAGTACCTGGACAGGTGATATCTTCTGCCTCTACCGCAAACTGTCACCGAATTCCAGAATCTACTAATCCTGAGAAACTTCGAGGGGTGGGTTAGCATCCACCCCTCACTTAAATTGAATATTCGGGCAAGCCCTTTAAATAAAAACTCTACAGACAGAGGAGGAAAAATGATAAAGGCATTATTAGACGCAATCTACAGTCAACTTTTCGGTGGGGGAGTCATCAGCTCCGGACTCTATGGAGGTACCAGTTCCCTGGTACCAGGAGGGATGGGACTCCGAACAACTCGAGCCGCCGCAGCCGACCCCCAGAATGTATGGCAAAACCTTTTCACTGTTGCGGGCGGACTGATCGCTATTACCGGACTTATCGGCGTTCGTACTGTTATTCAAGCAGGCGGCGCTTCAACTATGCAGCTCCGTCATTCCGTAGGTCCTACAGTATTTGATGCCGGGACAGCTGCGATCACGGGAGACGCCGTTGACACCATCTACGTTCTGACGGGCGATGCCACAGATCCTATCCAGGTTGGAGCCGCGGGCGTCGCAGTTATGTCCGCAAAAGTCGTTGCGACATCCACTCGATACGGTTCCCTACCGCTAATTATAGTTGGCGCGGGTACCATTGATGTAACGATGACCGCTGCTGCAGGAACCGGCTCAACTCGCTATGTACTTCTGTGGACGCCGATCGATGCCGCTGCCACCGTTGTCGCTGCTTAACATTGATAGTTTTAAGGCGATAGCCATAAACTTTGACCCGGGCAAGTCGGTAAACTGCCCGAAAGAATACGATCCTCGGCAGATAGCCAGAGGACGAAAAGGAGTAACATGGGATACGATCTTTTTCCAAACAAATCTGGTCTTGGCTTTATGGAGCCGGTTGCCCTTATCGGGCACAACGTCTGCATAAAGTTCTCCAACGACAATCACTACAGGAGAGTGATCTGGTTCGAGCCGATTGTTCCCTTCCAGGTACTGGATATCGGGGTCATCGCGGCTGCGACGACAAGCCCTCGCACCCAGGCAGTAAACCTCCAGCTATGGAGAAACGAATTCGGACAGTTCCGATGGTATCCTCTTGACACCGCTCAGGTCCGGATCTTCGTACCGAATGCGGACGGCAGAATGCAGCTCCGCAATACTCAGGTACCGGTCGATCCGACTATCATTACCAGGGATCCATGTCTCCATCTCACCGAGTTCTTCGAATGGGAGGACCGCAACCCGGCTTTCGAAGGGATCAATTACACGGCAGCACAGATTAACCATTGCCGTATCATCGTCATGGGGTACCGGTTTATTACCGAAGCTCTAAGCGCTGAAAAAGTTCAACTTATCCAGAATGGTCAACTGCAGTGTACTTATGTGGTCGCTTCAGGCTTCAGTGGCAAAGCATAAATAAATAATCTCTAAAGACAGAGGAGGAAAAACATGTTAGATTTACTTGCTGGAAGACGCAGGGTAGGACCAGTTACCGACTTGGGCGCTGCAGGTGCGGCAAATGCCGTGGTGATCTTCACGCTTTCTACCTTCGCATCCATGATGGGGGCGAAGAACGTCAGGATAAAGAGGCTAAAGCTCCAATCGTTGGCGGTTGGCGTCGATACCTGGGTACATATCGGTACCGGTGTTGGCGGTGTGGGTGCTGGTTTCATAGCCATGTTACCGCCGCTTCGCCTGGTCAACAATACTACCAATGATTATCCCGAAGACGATTTGCCGCAAGTGGAGTTCAATGCCAATATCACTGCCTACATGGATAACGGTATTGCGGCCAGCGTCGTCGCCCAGGTGGAAGTTGAAGAAATAGGCTAAGGAGGCTTGCTGATGGCTAACGAAAAGGAAAAGCCTCGTAGAGATGCGATGGCTCTAATAGCCGCTGGCGGGTTAGCAGGAGTGGTCGCCTCCCTATTGAGTCACAAACCAACTGAAGGCGCTCCCGGAGTTGAATTGCCTGAGGAAGTCCTGCAGGCGCTTGCGGCACTGGTGGCAAATTCTGCAACCACTATCGACCAGTTGAACGCCGTTCTAAACGCCCTGGGCGTGAGCGGTATTGTAGCGGAGAATCCGGCTGAAATTGTTGTTTTTTCAGTCTATCCCGCCGCAGTTGGTACAGCTATACAATTCCCGGAATACCTGGTTGCTTATGATAAAACTCTGGCGATCAGGGCGTATCCTCTCAACGCCGGGAATATGTACGTCGGCAATAATAAAGCCGATGCCGAAAACCCGAATTCTTCATGGCTGTTAGTACCTAATGACGTGGTCGGCTGGAAAATAAATAATACCAGGCAATTATGGGCTTCCTGTACGGTTGTCGGCGATGGCATTGTGTGTACGGCCGAGAGGAGGTCGTAAATGGCTATTGCGGCAGTCGGATCTGGAGGTATTGATACCGGGTTAGGCTATAAAGGAACAGTCACCGCTGTTCCAGCGGCTAACCAGTTTACGATTCCAAGTTTAATTGGTAAGGGGCTTGGCAAATTCGACGGCGCCACAGCTCCTTACTCTGCTTATGTGTTCCGCGATGCCGGCGGACTCGGAGCGGCACCGCAGGGCGAATCTCAACCGATAACTGCTTATAACTCTGTGACCGGCGTTTTCACTACAGCCGCTTTTACGGTACCGATCGCAGTTGGCGATGAGATCTTACTTCTTCATCCCTCTGTGGCCAACGCTCTTAAAAGCTCCGGTCAAGCTACTGTTTCCGGCACATTGTCCGCAAACTGGCAGGCTGCAGAGCAGACCCTGGTGACAATCGGAGCTAACGGTAGTAGCTTCAAACTTCACATTGCCCTGGTCAGTATCGCGAACCTGATCGGCAATATCACCATCCGAGCATATCACCGTATTAACGGCGTTGAAAGAAGAATTTTCCCCGTACCGGCAGCAACTACTTTTACGGCAGCAGCCAGTGCTCCGGGAATTCCTGTTGTAGACACCACTATGGCAATTACGGAAGCTCTTCGTATCACGGTACAGTCTGACAATGCTGCGGATAATGGACTGGCAGTTGACTACGAATATAAACTAGAGGCAATGTAATGGGGTTTATTAAAATACCGGGAATCGATATTAGTCCAGCAGATGCGCTGGTAAGCGATGTCAAGGCGCCGAAAACCTTTTTCTCGGTAGCAGCACCGATTAAGACCGGCACAATGCCTACGGTCGCTCTTGTTGCTGGTAGTAACGCTTACCCCCAAGGATACCATGTTGGGGATGCTATAGGATTACAACATGTTGAACCCAACCTTCAGGCTGCTTATATTACTGCAGGGGTAAATATTTTTGGTGTAAATGGTACTCAGGGTCTACTCAATCCATACTATCCTCGAACCATTTTTAACGTAGCTGCTTCACAGGTAAAATCTCCTGACCATTCTCATCCGATAGCTGCACCGCTTCCTTCAGAGCATAAGCAAAATTATCTTGATGATGTTGCTAACTACATTAAACGTTTAACTCCCGCGCCTTTAATCACAGATGCAGAAGCGATTGTTGTACCTGACCATTCAAATAATGTGAACTCTCCTGTAACATCACAGGGAGCGTTCCAGATGCTCATCGATGGGGCAGTGGCTGATGATGGCGGGGTAGAAACTGATGAGACTGCTGCCGCACGAGATGCAACCGCAAATGACATGACCCTTTTACCCGCAGTTCCAGCTGTGGGAGATGCTTATATGCTAGGGGCGAGTTACAAAGCTCACCGGTTCTGGCTGAATATAGGTACAGCAGGTGCTGGTAACTGGACATTACAGATGAAATACTGGAATGGGGTAGCATGGGCAGCCTGTGTTGATGAAGTAGATACATCCGCTCAGTTCCAGAGTTCCGGATTGAAATACTGGCAACATACTCCTCAAGGTGATTGGGCTTTGAGTGTTATTCAGGGAATGAATCTATACTGGGTTCGTATCGAAGTAGTAAATTACGTGAACGTAGTCACACAACCGTTAGGTACCCAGTCTTGGTGGGAACTTTTTATATAAGGAGTAAACTATGGTAGAAAATTTTGCAGTCAAAACAAAAGTGGGATTAGTAATGAACCCGAGTCTTATTTTTCCAGATAAGACAATACTCAAGGAAGGGGAAGTAGGCGCAACCATCGAGCTGATTGTCTCGGATACAAAAACGGGTAAAGTTAGTCAGCGTATTGGACCAATCAGGTCGGAGAGCTTCACTAAACAATTCATGCAGCTTTTACTAGTTCAGGTTGCACAAGCACCGCGTCATTCAACATGGGCAACCCGACCATCCATTAAGGATATATCTAACACAGACAGGTCTGTTATCGGAAGTTCCCACACATTCGATTGTACGGCTGCAATAGGTGATGTTGGAACCGGGATTGTGGTTGGGACAGGGAATACGGCTCCAACCATCACCAATTATGTCATGGAGACCCTAATTGCTCACGGCGTGGGAGCTGGTCAGTTACAATATGGAGCAGTTACGTTTGGAGCACCGGCATCTGATGTTACTACCAGTCAGTTTACAATTACCCGAAACTTCGCTAATGGTTCTGGCGGACCTATTACTGTAAATGAAATAGGTCTATATTGCGAAGCTCGAGGTGTAGCACAAGGGGTGTATTGGTCTTTCTTGACTATTCGTGATGTCATAGGCGGAGGAATAACAGTTCCGGACGGACAAACCTTAACCGTAAATTATCGACCGCAGGCTGTGATATAGGAGTTAGAAAATGATTACAACTTTGAGCTTAAAAAGAAGAGATAAGAATTATCGTCTATTGGAGGAGCGCATACAGCCTGCAAGAAGCTGGGTTGCTGGCTTCACGAAGCTGCTATATGTTTGCCATGCTCAACTTCCCGATGGGGGTGGGTATTCGATGAACGACGTTACCAACACTGCCAGAACGATTGAGCAGCAGGGAGACACCCGGCTGGATGAAATAAAAGCCACATTGAAAATGCTGGCTACCGGCGGTGGAGGAGAAAATTTCTGCGGGGCTGGATCCATAAAGGGAACTGCCGGTACCATGATTCAGGACTTGTGTATAGATGGGGAGTGGATAGGCATTCAATGCGGTACCGGCGTTGGGGCTGTAGCGCCCACAGATGTAGCGCTAGGAACTAGAATAGCTCATGGACAAGCTGCCGGAACACTACAATATGGCGGCATGGAACTGGTCGATGAATCGTACGTCAACCCCAATGCGTCGTGGATGCTACGACGGTTTTTTACAAACCAAAGCGGTGGGGGTATTACAGTCCAAGAAGTCGGTATTTATTCAATTGGCTGTGAATATGTCGTGGCGGACTTCGGACATGCTTATGTCTTCTGCGTAGCTCGAGACCTGACTGGTGGAATTGCCGTCGCAGATACCGAGCTTTTAGAAGTTACTTACACTGTTTCAGTTACAGTTTAACCTGGCTTGGAGCCAATACTTGATAAGGAGACACATGAATAATGTCGGATGTTCTAGCATGGGTAACTCTAGTTGCGGCTCTTGTGGCCATCATCTCTGTTTTGGTCAGTTGGAGGAAGGATGCGAATAAGGGCATAGTCGGGCGTACCGAGCTCGATACCAAGACGAAGGCGGAAATAACGCAGATGTCCGAAGACATCAAGGAGATTAAGGAAACCCTGGGAAACGGATACGCAAACGGTCTTAAAGGCACTGTGAATGAGATTAAGAATAATTGTGGTAAACAGGTCTCCCGAATAGTCACTTTAATGGAGGCTCACATGAGCAGTCCGGGGCATGGGTCAGTCCCCCAGGATATTGCAAGGTTGAATGCTCTTGTAAAAAACCTGGAACGGGCTAATGAATGGGATGGAGTCGAACGACGCCATAGGCGTGAAGATACGAGGGGATAATGGCAAAACAAGAAAATTGGAAGAAGGAAACAGCCAAAGCCGCGGTACCGGTCGTATTACTTTGGGCAAGCGTCGCCACTATCCTGTGGGTATTATTGACTGCTAAAAACGAAGAACAACCACCCGAGACCGAACAGGGAGGATGAGATGGATAAACTATGGCTTGCAGTGGCTGCCTGGGGAGCTGGCATGCTGGTTGCTATCCTGGGATGGCTCGACAGCGGAGAATCCTTTAATCCCCGTTCCTTTACCGCATCCAGCATTCGCTCGCTGATCGCCGGCATTATCTGGGCAGCTGCTTATCCCCTGGATAAACCACTCAGCTGGGAAGTTGTCATCGGTGCCATCGCTTCCGGACCCTTCTTCGATACTGTAGTTAATCGCGTAGGATCCCTTCTGGGAAACAGTAAATTTCCGCTGACTGCGGAGAAGAATACATCACTGCATCAACCACCAAGTACACCTGCAGGAGGAGCGCCGGCATAATGTGGTTAAAGATTCAGGAATTCTGGTACTGGCTTCGTAAGAAGCTACTGAGAAGGTAAAATGAGTTTAGCATCCTCAATAAAACTATTAGTAGAACGCTCGAGGATCGTTCAGGCGACCACGACGGCGAACTGGAATTCAGGAGTGGCCACCAGTGGTAATGCCGGCGCGGATCTGTGGACATACGGAGCAGCCAATCAATGGTGGAGACTTCAAGAAGCTTACCTGGTGTTATTCCCGGGTATATGGAATGTTGGCGCTACCATCACCGTTCGAGCCTATGAAATACTTGTCGGCGCTGAAAGAGAAGTGATGAACGACGACTGGCTGGCTGACGGAACGGACGGACCGCTGGCCTTCATTTTCTGGTGGTGGACCGGGTGGGAAATAAACGGACCCGTACGGGTAGAGGTTTTCAGTGATCAAGCTGCCGACGATGGCGTTGTCGCTCCTTATGAATACCGGGTGAAGAGGTGGTAAGATGGTAATGCCTTTTCAGAATGAAATAGTCCATTTAAGCCGTCATATTGACGAGCATTTCCATTCTGTCCAGATGGTAAGACCGACCGGCGCAGCCGGCATAACCGTTACTTCAGCCGGCGGAGCATGGACTCTCGGGAACTTCAGCAATGATATCATTGTCGCGGGCGGCGTGAATCTGCCGTTTGATCTGCACTGGGTAGTTATTTCGAATGAGAGCGCAAATGCGGAATATGAACTTGTATTTTACTATGGCGCCACAGACATAGAATGTGCCCGAGTCGCTTTCTCTCGTAGTAATCCTACTCTCCGTTCAACGGAATTACACCTGCAGACACCTATTTTACCTGCCGGCAGCCGTGTTAGAGCAAAGCTTATGGATAGTGCAGGGGGATCTGCTTGTGGCGTGAAAGTTTTACTACATACTTATTAAAGAGGGCTGGGAATGAATTCACCTGATACTCGCTCGAATGCAAAGACTTTCTTACTGGGAATGTTGGGCTCTCTGACCGCCAGCATAATTGTCATGTTAATACAGCGCTCGTTGCCATCGCCAACAATCTCTTCAATGCCTGAAGATCCGAATGAATCCGATGAAGAGAGAGGAATTAACCGAAGGAATTAGAATCATCATTTTTTTCTGGAAGATACCAGGTACCATGTGGTGACCCTTCCAGATAAAGACGTCCGCAGCCATCCGGGGGACACGCCCAAACAGTAATATTGCCAACTAGCTTTTGAGCCATGACTATCTTGCCCAGCTTGAACATTTTTTTCCCGCATAGGCATTCCATATACTCCATACCTTCCAACTCTTCTAAATCATTCGCGGCATCCCTTTGTAACTCTCCCCAGCATCGCCATGTAGTAATCGGAGAATATTCCTTTTCCAGGAAGTCGAGAACTGCCTTTATTTGAGTTTTACACAGGGCTCTTGCCGCAGGGTTTAATTGGCTTAATAATACTGACATTACCTACCTCCTATCAATTGGTTTTAATATCTTTCGGATCAACACCAAGTTTTACGGACATTTTAACTTTTCGATACTGCCGCCAGATCTCACACTGTGAGCAGTACCCCTCCTGACAACATATCTTTTTATACGGGCATTGTTCACCTTTGTGGAAACTGTCCAGCTGACTCTGATTCATAGTTTCTCCCATGCACGGATATTCTCAATCAGTTGCAGATATCTTTTCATATAGTCGTCCTTTTTCAATCGTTTCAGGACTTCATTCCCCACCGGTTCTTGACTACCCCACTTTTCGACAAGATAGCGGCCAGCTTCATCTGTGGCTAAGATACCCTTACCGGCAACCACGGCGAAGAAGTTAAACAGGTCCGCAATATCACGCTGTAATCTCGCAGTAACCTCCTCGAGATGCTCTTTCTTCTGTTTAAGCTCTTTATCCATCGTAGCATCTTCAAGAAGCTTGAGGATCTCGCCTTCGCTCTCCGGATGGATATATGAGCGGTTACCACGCTTTTCCAGGAAACGGAGTACTGCCTTTTGATACGACTGGGCAGTCTTATAACCTTCATCCTGGCTCAATAGCTGGACCTTATCTCTCCTGGCTGAATTCTCGATTTCTTTTGCAGCCGACCGAAGGAATGACGCCAGCAGCTCGTCGTTGAGCTCTGCCTTGCGGCTGTGTGAAGCCTGTCGTGCCGTGATAAGACGGCTGCCGGCAGGATATAACCACCCGGCTCCTTCAGGCAGCTCTTCTACCTTGATAACATCCTTTGGCGCTACATACCAGAACTCATGAAAGTATTGACGACACCACTGATACTTTTCCGGCTGCTTAAGTTCTCTCAGGAAATCATTCCTGCTAATCTTGACTTCGAAAGCACGACGGGTTAATCCCTTTGATGGCCACATTTCGAAGACGGCGGCATCGATCCAGCGGCCGGCAGAAAAGCCGGTTGCGTTAGCGACCTGCTCAAGGAGGATCGTCGGCGCATTACCGTTCGCGACAGTATAAACCTTGTATTTACTGCGAAGAAGTTCAATCAGATCCGACGAGGTGTATACTTTTACAGTCTTATTTGTCAATCCCTTCACCCACTAGTAAGGAAGTCCACGGTCATCCATGAGTATGCCCTCAATGTGGTCTATTTCATGCAGAACGGCAGCGGCATAAATGTCATGGAATTTCATCGAGCGGGTAAAACCGTTACTATTCTGGTACCGAAACTTAACAATGTTGGGTCTTTCCACTCGATAATATACTCCAACGGGAAAGGAGAGACATCCCTCTTTGTTTACCTGTTTCCCGCTAGTCTTAGTTACAACTGGATTGATTACTACCATTTCAATCGAAGGAGAATCTATGATAAAGACCTTCTTCATAATGCCAACCTGGGGAGCTGCGATGGAGATTGTATTGATACCTGCCCGACGGCAAGCCTCTAAAACTTCTTTCATCAGTCCTAACACCCCAGTCAAGACTTCTCCCTCTACAACTTCTTCACAGGACCGGCGAAGCCTTTCATCAGGTACCATCACCAGGCAGGGGTGTATTGTTGAAACTTTCACACGATCCGCCAGTTGTTTGGCCAGGCAATCTTTACAGATTCCGTGCGAAATACCTTCGGTACCCTGCCCGTCTTTTTCTCCCAGGTCTTTACCACACCAGGCACATACTACTTTCAATATGGTCATTAACTCAGCTCCTTACTGTAAATAAGTATGGTTATCTACATGAATCCCGTTTTTGTCTGGCGAAGAAGCTAATAAGCTCATCTTCCCCCAGAGTCCAACTCATTCCGCAGTCTTTACAGTACACGTCGTAGACCGGAATTGAGCACTGACAATCAAGACCGCAGTGATTATAAACGCAAGCCTTCCCCCCTGCATCTTCATATTCAAAATACCTATGCTTACAACGGAGTAATTTAGTTAACCAATATCGAATTTTCTTTTTCATACCGTTTCCTCATTCGATTTCTCTATATTCCTGGCGCAGGAGCAGCAGGCTTTGATAACTCTATCGCACGTCTTCTTATCAACTGGGCACTCCGGCAAGGTTAAATTCATTTGCTCGGTCGCCCAGTTCTGCCAGACTGCATTATCTCGGAATCTCTCACCGTCAATGTCTGGTAGATAGCGATACTTTGCTAGAGCATAAAAACCTGATTTAGACCTCGGTGACATCAAGAGATGAATCCAGCCCGGGTCTCCCTCCATCTGGTAAATGAATACTTTTTCATTTTTCGCCGGCGAATCTTCGACCTGGTCGAGAAGGTCGTTCTCCCCAGTCCAATTTTTCACAGCTCTTAAAAACATAGGACACCGCTTCACCAGATAATCGCCCTTGCATGGTCCATCTAACAATTCAACTGACATTTTCCCCTCCCATGTAGATAAGCTCTCTACTCAGTTCTTTTCCAGATTACAATCTCGTAGTCACATTGATGTCCGCAGTGAGGGGGGACATTGATTCCACAATAAGGGCATCTCTCAGTGTTATCAGAGGGATTACTCCACCGTTTTGTTTTTCTAATTATGTAAACTATTCTTTCAGACATTTTCTACCTCCTTTAATGTAGATAAGCTCTATATGACTATTTTTTTGCCCACCGAATAATTATATCCAGCAAAATGTTGAAAAGACCGCAAATTAGGAAAGCTACTGGGGGAGCAACGAAATAAAACCACATTGGGGGTTTGGCTATCATCCCAAACGGTACATCTATAACTGCGATGAAGAAGATGATGAAGAAAACAAGTAGTATTATTTCTTTCCGTTTCAATTTACACCTCCTATAATGTAGATAAGCTCTGTTATCTTTAATAACCCGGGTATTTTATTTTTACAAGCAATAGTGTGATTAGCGGGTACTTGTGCACGTTATCGATAGGCTTGCCAAAACGGAGGGCGAAGAACCAGAGCCACTCCCAGCAATACCAATTTTTGTCAATTATAAATGGCCACCATTTCCAGAAATACCAGATAATGACGAACAGGTACCCCCAGAAGCTGTCGTACTTCTCTCCGCGGTACTCATCAATAAAGTCCTTGACCTCAGCTGCATCCGGGGGAGTATCGAACCATCTGAAAACCAGGTACGGCTCCTTGAAAGAGTCCAGCCGGCTTTCTGTAATCCCGACCCCGCCCTTTGCCTCACTTACCCATACGGTGCCGTCAGAATCTATCCTGGATATGAAAGCGGTATGCCAGGGTTTGCGTTCAAGGTTCTTCCAGTCTTCGTCGAACCTCCCCAGTGTCCCGGAAAGCACAGTAAACGCTGGTCCAGCGCCATCGACAACAACGAAGTCACCAATTCGATATTCTGCAGGATCTGTAATAATCATCACCTATCTCCTACAGCCGGCTTTTTGAGAATGGGACAACTATTAACTTCCGGAAGATTTACTTCGAAAAAGCCGAGTCGCCCGCGGTAGGGGATCGGTTTGTCATAGAGCTGAGGATTTGCCATCATGAAAGCGTATTGACCGGGTTCATGCCAGGGAGAATATAGGTTGTCGAGCTCCTCCCCAAAACGGAAGCTACAACCGACTATATCTACTTCGCCAATAATTGCTCCCAATGTGAAAGTTGCTTTAAAATACTCCTCTTTTTGTTCTTCCTTGAGCATCGCTAAAATGTATCTCTCAGTTGAACAGCCATTACCTGTTTTCTCTACATCGGAGATCTTCCCTGCATGAACATAGATGTGCATCGGTACGTTTTTTTCATATGAAGGATGATTCAGAAGCGGCGGCATATGAAGATACCAGCTCCTATTCTCCACATCTTTGTACCCTGCACAAATTAACCATGCCCATGGTTGCCGAATGCTCAATGCTTTCATTTTTGTACCTCCAGATCTTCTAGTTTATAGTGGACTAATCCCCCCAGCGTCAGTACACCAAGTCGTCCAGGTAGCGTCTTCGATGGTCCGATCACTACAGCAATTTCCCCGGCGTGATCGCCAGTCTTAACCTTCACAGGTTGACCATGCTTAATGTCCGGGGCTGGCTTCCTTTCTACCAAAACAAAGACCTCTGGCTTGGGGATAGCAGCTTCTTGCTTTTTAGCCACAGCTAACGCCCTCTCAATAGCTTTATGACGGTAGTCTTCCTTCTCTTCTTCAGTCATGTCACAAACACGCTTAAATATTGAGCCGTCTGGGGCTATGTAGGCGATTTTTAGTATAGCTCTTCGGTCGCCCTTCTCCATGAGCTTCAGCGGTGGCTTATTTCTTCTGAATTTTTGTTTCATGCTGTTACCCTCTCTCCATGCCCATCTCCGGATGTGGACATCTCTTTAAAATGACTGTTCATGTGGGCGTAAAATTTTCCTAGGGGTTGCCTCCCTTGCCATGCTGTACGCCAAACTGTCCATTCCAAGACTTGTTTGTCTGTATTTTTACAGTATTTACAGGTAAAAAGTTCGCTCATAGTATCCTCCTGCTAACTGTCCAATACGTCTTCTAGAATCGGCATGAAATATTCATCGTAATCATCTGTTGATAGAGCCACAAGCCATGCAGCCAATAACAGAGCATCTGCCTTGGACATACGGGCCGTTCTCATTGGTAAACCCACAACAATCTGGTCACCTTGTACTCCTACGATAAATTTGTTCTCAGCCATGATTTCACCTCCTTTGTTGTTTACATTCTTTTGGCGGAATAAAACCCCAGTCGTGTTGGTTGATAGCTTCCCACGAATTAGGCATCTTGAAATGAGGTTTGAAACCTAATTTACAGTCCTTATCTTCTTCCCTGCAAAAATGCAGACACGGCCGGTCGTCGCAATATTTCATCATTCCCTCTTTTCGGGAGCTTCATATGGTAACCCAAGCTCCTTGAAAATGCTCTCTTCGGTATCCCCGGCAATTCGAACCTCTACGCCTTCACATCCCTGTGCTTCAATCTTAAACAGCCCGGTACCATCGGCATGCAGCTTCATCCCCAAGTTTTTAGCTCTCATGCACAGGCGTACATTGTGTTTGGCGCTCCCGGTCCGTATTAGAAGAAGAGTTGACCAGATCTCCGGAGTAGCAACGTAAACATCCAGGTCAATGCCTTTGGTGAAGCCCATGGCGACGCGGATTATCTTCCCACCTCCGACTTTAATTCTACCGAGCTGCTGCAGGACCGCCAGGAATCTTCCCTGGTTACTTGGAATACAGACCAGATCGATATCATTAACCCAGGACTTCTTCCTCCGGATGCTGCCGGCAATGGCGATCTTATCGCAGAAAGGACGTAGCTGTTCTACGATACCCTCTGCGATCGCTAGTGCTTTTTCATACTGCATTTTTAGACCTCCGTAATGATTATTTCTGTCTTCCGATACCCTTTCTCGTAAACAATGCCCCCAGTAAGCTTCCTGACGTGTTTCCAGCTATCATCAACAAGAATCCCGGCATCGACTAACCCATCTATAAAAGCCTTACACCCCAACATCAAATTTTCTATATCCCTGCGCTGTTTATTGTCGACCGTGAAAACTTCCTCGATCTCACAACTCTCGACTGGCTCAAAGTCCGGGAGGAATCGCTTGTAAGATAGCCCCAGGATGTAAGCTTCTTGCCTGGCTAACTTTGTCGACGATGACCGCTCCGCCCAGAAGTTACTCTTGTGATAGTTAGCTCGAAGCTCGACGTAGGGTAGATCGTCGAAGGTTATCACAATCCTATTGGATTGTCCCACTTCTGCCTCCTTTTAATCCCTAAACCCGGGTAACCTGGCAATAGCTGTCTTCTTGTCTTTCTTCCTGGAATTGCCGTTCTGCTCATCCGGCTGATATTTAAGATTCAGAGTAATAACACGATTGACCTCTTCCGCTGTCGAATCGTGCATCATCTGCCAGACCCCTCTTGCCGCACGCACGTCCCCCAGCCCCAGATCATAAACCTGAGTACCAATGAGATGAGCGACATCCGGAGGGCAACCCTCAACACGGTCCAGCATGCCGACAACCACATCAATAAACTCCTGGCGGGTGTACTCTGGGAAATGAGGCTTGAAAGCGAATCTTGAAAGAAACTCCGGGGTAAACTTTTCCTGCCGGTTGCATGCCGCTATTACCTGGGTACGCAGTTTTATCCCTCGAGTTTTATTACTCTTCGTCTCGATGACCTCTCCTTTTTCCATCAGACCAAGCAGTACTGAAATAGCATCCTGCCGGCACTTGTCGACCTCATCGAAAAGCAGCAGCTCCGGCTGAGTCTGGAATAACATATCGCTCAAACCTGCTGCAGAAGTCCGGGATCCAAAAGCAAGGTAGGACTGGGGAGCTGGTACCGCTTCTCTCAAAGCATCCAGCATAACCGACTTTGCGCAAGCCGGCGGACCCGTCATGAGAATATTCATCTTGCGGCGGCTGCTAACCGTATCCGCAAGCACCTCTTTTATATCATCGAAGCCGACGACCAGGTTAAGGCTTTCCATGATGGTTGATCGAGGGATCGCCTTAAACTTCTCCTCCATTTCGTTAGCCCAGATTGTTTGGCGAGCCTTATCGGTTAACAGGTACTTAGTCAAGGATCCGCGGCGGCCGGCAACCACGACGTAGCCATCATCTACCAGGCGCCTGATGTCGTCCTTTGTTGCGCCCACGGTGTAGAATTCCCATGACTTCCAGCCGTACTTTGCCCGTCGGGGATCATCTTCTTTTTCTTTCGCCTTCATAAGGATTTCAATGTCACTGGCCAACTTTAACCTCCGGAGTTATGCTCTTTTATTTGCATGGTACTTTTGTAGACAATCAAACTTACTGCAGGTTGACGGTTTATAATCTGGAAGGTATTCATACTCTTTTCCGCAAATGGGGCAGGTAGCTTTTAACCACTGCAGAGGGCTCTTTTTTTCTATTCTGCTGCTCATCATTCCTCCTTGAGAGTTTTATTTCTTCGTAAGTCTTTGCCCTTGAAAGTAATGATGTTATCACCACAAAGACCGCACAAACGGGAAAGCGCTCCTCTGCCAATACGTGCCCCCAGGGATTCATCCACTGGTTCGCAGTTTGTCGTTACTATCACCGGCAATCGAGATTCCTGTCGCCGGTCGAAGAGTGTCCAGAATGTCTCCGCAGTCCACTCGGTTGGGGAGTCAACTCCAAGGTCATCGATTACCAGGACAGTCGCAGATAGCATACGATTCAGGACATCATTCTCGTCTTGCCTGGCACCGCGGACATAGGTACTGCGGATCTCCAAGAGTATATCCCTGGCTTTAACAAACCTGATATCCATATGTCGCTCGTGAAGCAGGTAATTCGCTATACAGGCCGCCAGATGAGTCTTACCGGCACCGAACACCTCTGAATAGATGATGAGAGACGGAGACGACGCATTAAACTCCTTTGCGTAATTCTTGCACTGATGCAAAGCCTTTGGGTGTAATCGGGGATTAGAGTTTTCAAACCTCACGTTCTGAAAGTCAAGAGGGATACGTGCACGTCTTACCCGCTCGCGTTGTTCCCGCTCGGCGACGATAAGTGCCTCTGCTTGAATACGGGCTTCTTCCTCGAGCTGAGATTTCCTCACGCACTCTTCACAGGTTTTCCGTGTAAATCCTCCCAGGTCGTAAGCCTGGAATTTATTTCCGCAAGCACAGGTGACATCAATTTTCCTCTCCGTTTTCCACAACTGGAGCATCTCCGTCAATGTACTTGGGCTTTTCGCTCGTGCCCGGGGGTTGTGGTTTGTACGCGGGGTTTGTTCCATGATAAACTCCTTTCACATTTAAATTGTGACCGGTACTTTTCATTCGCATCGAGAGCTGGTCAAACTGCTTTCTTAATTTGCCTGCAGAGAGTATATTTGCTTTCCAAAAAGAGTCATTTTGCGAGAAATCGATTACCTGTAAAATTTCTTCTGGAGTTCTCTCGTCAGCTTCGATCATCAGACGTATTTCGTTAATCCAAGGATTCAAGTTCTCCGGCATTTTAACCTTCGGATTATTCTTCAACATCAAATGGCAAAGTTTATAACAGAGAAAATACTTATGCTCGTTGGACGGTATGTCCAACAAAGAGACTTTATTTAAGTATTTATTTAATATTTCTTTATATAATGTAGCACCGGAAGTTTTCTTCAAGGGTAGGGTAGAAGTTTTCTTCAAGGGTAGGGTAGAAGTTTTCTTCAAGGGTGGGGTATCTGTGTCAGGCGTGGCTTCTACCCTAGAAGTTTCTGTAGAGGGTAGAAGATATTGACTACCCTTGATAGGGTTATTTAGACCGGCTATTTGTTTCAATACTTTAAGATTTATACTGTGACTATTCCAGTCGGCAATTCTGGTGTTCATACGGTAGATATACCCCTTACCTGAACCCCTATCTTTACGTACTATAATTTTTTTATCAGCCAGACTTTTCAGACAAGAGTATATTGTTCGTGGAGACGTACTAAAAGCAGCTGCTAGAGAGTCTTGCCCCAGAGTGGCTTCCTTGAGTCGATGTTCGCCTTCAAGCCAGCCATAGGTCTGGCGCCAAAGATAAAGGATGATACCTTTCTCTGTACCATTCAAATTGGATATTGCAACTGCTTCCAGAAGAAGGTTTGCAATAGGCGTGGTACCATCTTCTGGATCTGCTTTTAGTTTGAATTTATCTCCCTTGGGCATGATTCCCCTTTGTTACAGAGATTTCGATTTAAGTTTGCGGTGGAGGCGATGCATACAGCGCTTTGAGAGTGAGAAAAGCATCCCACGATGATTGAACCATATCGCTGCGGGAGGAACCGCCCAGCTGGGCATACATTTCTTTCGGCTGTAGCTTGCACAGATTCCAGATAACTATTTCGAGCTTGGAGTAATCAGGGACATCTGCCTTGGAGATTTTTTCCCATTGCTCGTTGGGTTTAGTTTCTGATTTGCTGGGCTGCTTCGGCTTCTCCGGAGGGGCTTTTGAAGCAGGTTTTTGTTGTTTAACTCGGGGATCTGCCAGAAGCGGGGGCTTGCCGGCAGCTCTAAGGAAGCGGTCAATCATCTTAACTGCATAGTCTGCCGGGATGCAGGGATTCATAGCATTGCGCTGGGCTTTTGACAGTCCTTTGGTGAAGTAGTAGGGATCATCCTCAAGATGAAAGCCTGTAATTTCTCCGGACGTTTTGTCGACATCGTTGACCTTCATTTTCTTCGGTTGGTGACATCCTCCGAAGACCGTAAAATTACGAGTCAGGTCCGTCGCTTTGACGACGATGCGTAAGTGGTCATCCGTTTCACTGATGATAGGGTCGGCAAGAACGATATTGCCCTTGGAGCGGGCAACCTCCCGGACACCCACCCAGGAGAGACGTACCTTGCGATCACGCCTTTTAGTTTTAGGATTCCATACCTCAGTCTCATAGATATATTCCTCGATTGTCTCACCGGCTAGCTCTGCCAGTACCTGTCTTTCGTCCTTTCGTTCGACTTCCTGTATCTGGGCGAGCATTGCGTTTGTCATTTCGTCCATGGGGCTTTACCTCCTTATTGGATTTTTGTTTTGCACGTTCGTGCTTGGCTTGAATCTTCTCCTCCATAAAGACAGGAGTATCTTGTACCTCAGTTAGAAGAGTTCCGGCTTCTTTGATAAGCCGATCTATTTTGGCTTTTAGGCGCTTGCTGCCGAATTTATAGATGGCGCAGGCATTTGCCGCCTGCCCCAGGGACGTGGCAACGCTAAATAATTTCTCTGCAACGGGATTTTTAAGAGGCTGATCAAGCAGGTTAACTACTTGATTAAGTTCAACGATGACACCGCGAATATCTTGAGCGATTGCGGACCGACCGTAATATTTCTTTCTGGTTGTCTGTCTCATAACCGTTCCTTTGCCAATACGAATGGGAGCTGGACTGGGGGGACAAGCCCGGCAGTCACAGATTCTGGTTGAGGGATTTCCTGTATCCCGATAAACTTACGTAGACGACTGGTATCAAGCTCCATGCCTTGTTCAGTAGCCTTCTTCTCGGCATCTTCGATCGCTTCTTCCCAATTATCCTTGACAGCCTGTTCGACGCCGCCGGGTCGCTTTGAGGCACCGTGATATTTACCGCCGCACATACACTTACATTTATCATGCTTGGCATTATGGCAGCGAGCGTCACACCGCCCTTTCGCTCCCGAGCTGTTACCCCATGACATAATTGTAGTCATGAAATTATTCCTCCTTACTTATTGACTTGGAGGCGGCGGTCTGCCTATAATGTAAGCGCATAGGGGTACTGTGGCGACACCACCGTCTCCGGCTGAGCTAAAGCTAACACCTTTAGCTCACTTATTTTTTGCAGGGTCAATCTTCCCGTCCTTATCACCTCCGTTTTTCATATTCTGGATCTCCTTGGTCAGTACGAAAGTAACTCCCCCCAGCTCAATGCCGGTGAGGTCATTTCTCTTAATCATGCGGTAGATAGCAAGCCGCGGTCTGCCCAGTATCTTGGCAGCATTCAGAACCGACATGAGATCATCCGTATTAATCGTTACTAAAGCCATAATTCACCCCCTTAAGGTAATACGTAAGTAACACTGTTTCACCTGGCTACGTAAACACGTAACAACTTTAACACAGGTAAATGAAACGTGTCAATACCCCCCGAGAAAATATGTTGGGCTAGTTCCAGGGCTCCTGCAGGTAGTCTTCCCCACACATAAAAGCTGACCTTTCGCAAAGAGCCATACCGAGTAATTGGCTGGAGTCTTTGGATGCCCTACGAGCAATGGCACGCCAGGTAAGATGATCTTCAATTCGCCATTTTCGGATTTGTTGTGCGTGTGCTATGTCCAGCAACAGTGCCGCTCCCCGAAATACCTGCATGGTTTCATCACCAAGTCCAGCCAGTCTGGTCAATTCTTCTGTGGTCAGCACTTTGCCGTGTTTGACGTTCATCTCGTGGTGAAACTTCTTGAATTTCTCGGGATCTTCTTTCTGCAGCCGGTCAACCATCTCTCTCAAGGTGATGACTACCACATTTTTCCCGCAGTCCTTCAGGATCTGCTTGTCGGTCGCGTCCAATTTGCCACCAGGCAGGCGCAACCATTTGTCTCCGCTAACGAAATAGGTTGGTTCAGATTTTGATTTCAATTAGTACTCCATAGGGTTTATTTATCTGGCCATCGTGGGGGGTAGGTCTTCTTGCGTCCCTCCGCTTTACGGACCTTGTACGGTTTGATTGACCGTTCTACACGACAGGGGCTATGATGCTGGCATTTTCCATCCGGACAGAATTTCGCTATAAACAGGTCTTTGACTTCATCACTCCGGATATGAGCATTTGCCTCTACACGGACCGGACGTTTACACACCGGGCATTTCATTTTCCAGACCATGTACAGCTCCACGGCTTTCCCTTCATTCAACCGTTTCGCCTGCCGGCTCTTTATTGCCCGTCTGATGTTGTACCGTCGAGGATCGTTCGCCATGAACGCATCGAGGTCACTTTTACGGAATATCCATGTCCAGTGATTACCGCCTTCAACCGGCTTTTTGACAGGGTGCAGCCACTTCTTCTTGATATAGCTGGCCATTGCCGATGAGAAGTAGGATACCCCGATAAACTTACAAGCCTGGGGAAGAGTGTACCACGGATCCTTATCAAACTCCTCCTTGACGATGGCGCGGAAGTAGCTTTCCTCCATTTTATTGCGGTTGAAAAACCAGGGATGCGCCCGGACGAAGGCCTCGATGTTCTCATAGGGGAAATTCCAGATCAGGCCTCCGCCGCAGCGGATGGTCGTTTTCTCCCCTTTCAGCCAACCCTTGCGCATCCATGCCGTAATGGTTTTGGAGCAGGATACGCCCAGGAGATCCGCAACATTCCGGGCCGTATAGATGTTTGTCTTTCTGTTAATCCGGAGTTTCCGGTAGCTGGTGATTTTCAGGGCATTAACCGACCGCTTTAAGTGC
>Ga0265297_10001724_pt1 | contig 48902 bp, 85 predicted proteins | sample Munlanlwell13791_FD_192502 | JGI IMG/M metagenome (GOLD analysis project Ga0265297, IMG submission 192502) | Leachate microbial communities from a municipal landfill in Southern Ontario, Canada - Leachate well 137-91 | ecosystem: Engineered > Solid waste > Landfill > Unclassified | place...
TCAGCCGTCGGCTTGAAGTCGCACAACAGGTTCGGGCGATAGCGAAGGAACGCGATCAACTCCATGGGCATATCCGCGTTGAGCGCCCACTTTACCCAGTCGTCAATGTCCGCATCCAGCTCGACGATGGTACAGAATCGAGACTTGACCGGCTCGAGCATTCCACTGACCCCGGCTTTGTGTGCCCGGCCATTGGTACAAGCCATGAAGCTGACGTACTCGGAGACAGACTTCCCGTTGATGGCTCTCAAGAGGAGGAGCTGCATCAAGCTGGCCTGGATCAACGGCGGAGCCTGTCCGACATCGTCCAGCAGCACAACAAGCGGCCGGGTAGCCGTCATCATCCGCTTCAGGTTTGCGAATGGGAGGAAGTTTGCCTCACCCTTGACAGCGAACGGTAGGCCCTTGTAGTCGGTTGGATCGCTGACCACAGGATGCTCTATCATCAGGTCGCACTTGAGCTTGGCACACACTTGCTCCGCTATGCTTGTCTTGCCGACTCCCGGCTTACCTTTGACCAGGATCGGATGCCGAGCAGGGATCACCTTCTCCAGCAGGTTGACTAATTGGCTCGGTTTCACTTTTGACCTCCTTCTGTTTCTTTTCGGGCCACTGGACGAACATCGGCATGATCACCGATGTTCTGCCCGGGGTGTTGATCATTATCGGGCTTGACTCATTGATCGTCTTGATGGTTATTGCTTGGGAGGAGCTGACCATTGCCAGTACATCCAGCAGATAGATTGGATTAACGGCGGTCTTGATCGTGCCGGTGGCCGCTATCCAACACTTTGCATCTGTGTCGTCATCAGTTTTGGTAGATAGCCTCAGCATCCCGTCGCCTCCGATCATCCTCATGATGCTGCCTGATGCCTCTCCGCGAGTCGGAAATAAGGTGGCGAGCGCGGTTTTTAATTCCCCAGCGTTTACCGCCAGCCGATGCTTGATGGCCCCCGGTTTCGGAATCAGTTGCGGGTAGTTGGGGTACGTACCGGATACTGGCCTGAACGTCAGGATTAACGATGGGTCAGAGAACCCGGTAACCCGGACAAATGGGGAGACGTATGGCTTAATGACTTCTTCTATGTTGTCCGTTCCGTCATCGTTTTTCTTGTACACGGCTGGTTCCTCCGGGCTGATGGACAGCGTAGCCTTGTCGATCTTGAGGGATTGCAGTATCCTAATTACATCCCGATCAACGATTATCCGATCCACCTTGGATACGGTCATCGGAACGCTGGCCACTTCCAGGCGGAAGCCGTCGGCAGCCACTAACTTCTTGTGCTTGAAGTCGAAGAGCATCGCCCTGAGCACGGGCCGTGAATCGTCTGTGGCCATCGCATGTTGGACAACTGCAATGTGGGCAGACAGCTTGTTGATGACCACTGTACCGGTGGCCTTGAATTCAGGGGACGGCGGGAATTCATCGGCGCTCATCGATGGAATGGGGATTGTTGCGGACTGCGTTTTGAGCTGAGACCCGTTGATCATTATCCGTTCATCCTTCAACTTGGAGAGCGCGGCGACCAACACCTTGGCTTCCAGACAGATAGCTCCGGGCTTGGCGACTACTGCCGAGCACTCCCCTTCGATCTGGACGTCAAGATTGGTTGCCCGGACATTCAAGTGATCCTTATGTGCTTCCATGCGCAGGTGTCCAAGAATTGGTAGGGTGCGCCTTCCTTTGGCGGTGGCCAACGATACACTCCGGGCCAGCGCCAGCAGCTCCTTACGGCGGACTGTGATATTCAATTTTCTCCTCCTTCTCTGTAATTACCATTGGTCATAACGCTTCGAATTCATCCAAGAGGGCCTTTAACTGAGCCGCCTTTTCATCTATGATTCCCTGAATTATGCCTTGAGACTCTTCTGCATAGAAACAGACACAACCTGTCTGGCTATCCTTTGGAAACAACCGGACGGTTGCCTGGAGGCCTAGAGAGTTAATTCTAATGATTGTCTCTTTAGCCTTTTCGATTTCACGCTCAAGTCGTTTGGCTTTCTCAAATTGCTCTACTTTCAATTTTCTCCCCCTTTAGGTCTTATTCGTTCCATAGCCTTCGTATTTTGGAAACCAGTTCCCGGTGTTCCTTCTCATCGGCCAGTCTCTTGATCTCGGAGTCCAGCACCCTGTCCAGGTTCCGGTGCTCCGGGTCCCAAGGTTCGGCTAGATACTCACTGAGGAGCTTCATAATGCCCCCGTGCTTTCAAGATTGTGTCCACCCTGATAATCGCAGGAGTTCATCGAGATTCTTGTCCATTAACGGCTTGATCTCCTTGTCAAAGAACTCCTGCGAAGGTTTACACCAGATAGTCCGATTTTCCTTCGTGTAGCCAGAGTTCGGTATTATCTCCCCGGTTTTTATGTATTTCGATACGGCTCCCCAAGAGAACAATCCCCATAGATTTATCGTCATTGGGTCTTCACCCTTATGGAATTGCTTTGCTCTCCTTGCAAACTCAGCAGCAATCATTTTCTTCTTCACGCTCTCACCCCCCCTGCTCGCTGGCCACGGCCATCAATGCGAGGCATAGCTCATGGCCGTTGAATCCCTCTTTCTCGGCATCGCGCATCTGTGGGGCAGGGAACATCCCGAACCGGACGCCCGTGCGCTCACTTTTGTTCATTGATTCCCACATCTGGACGGCCTTCGCCTTGTACTGATCCTGATCAATCTTTTCTTTGGGCATGAATCCTCCTCTCTTCTTTTCGCAGGGCCTCGCAAACGGTGTGCAGGTCTTCGATAGCTTTGGTCACGACCCTTCGGGCTTCCCAGAGCTGTTCTTCAGACTCTCCGTCCTCTTCGAAGGTCTCGCATAGCTCGATGACCACGAACTGAGCCAGGCCGTCACCATAACCTTTCTTCGGATTTCCCTGGTCATCGTAGTATTCCGAGAGACATTGGTCCGGGTACCTGCTATTGGCTATGTCCAGCAGTTCCTTGATTTTCATCTGATTCCTCCTTGTCGGCTATTATTTCCCGCACCAGATTCAGTTGATAGGCAGTATCTTCGATGGTGCGTATGGCATCGGCCAGGATGTCTACTGCTTGCCGTAGTTGTTCCGAGTCAGTAAGGGTAGAATCTGGGCAGAAGGTCTCAGCAAGCTCCCTAACCACCATCCGGGGCAACGAATCCCTAACGACTTCCAGCTTTACTAACGGCGTCCCGGTATTCGGGTCAAAGAAGTCCCTTAGATTGAAAGTAGGATCAAGAAATCCGTCAGCCGCTATTTTCATCAGGCGGATCAGTTTCATTCGTTTTCTCCCTCATACTCCAGGATAACCTCCTGGTATTCGCCGTCCTCGTCCTTCTTGAGCCCCTCGAAGTCTGCGCCGTCTGTGTCATAGTCCTTGACCACTACCCGGACCCCTTTCGGAACGGTCCACCCTTGCACGGCCCCGCCCTCAATGGTAATAATGACTTCGTACCCGGGTACGAGAGATATGATGTCAGACTCATTAGTTGGAGCCCTCTCTTCTTTCAAAAACTTCATCGCCGCATCATAGTCGGTACAGATGGTCTCGCAACAATCGGGGCAGTTGAATTGCACCTCTGGGTCGCCATCAAATAAGTTAGAGCTATCCTTCTCGATGATTTCCCCACTCTCCGTCAAGACTCTGTACGCCCTCACGGATTCGAACCAATCAAGCTCATCTATCTCAGCCTCGCACTTCGGACATTTTGGCATATTATTCCCCCTTTACAATTTGATTCCGGTAGACGTTTATCCACATCGGGTATCGGCCCAGGAACATGATTTTGGCCTGAACCAGGCCGCTACGAACCATTTTAGGCAGCATATGGCGGACCATCGGCGAATAGTTTTCAGCCACCGCCTCGCGCACACCGTAAATTGGAGTCTTGCTGGCAGGTAATCCGTGGGGTCCATTGGATTGCAGGTAGTAGAGCATCGTATACCTCCCTCCAGAATCTTTCAGCTTCCGTCTTGTCTGTGAACCATCGCCAGTACGAGTCAAGCGGGTTCATCCCATTTCTGACAAACACACAATACCTTTCCCCGTTGTCACCGGTCAATCCATGAAGGTCGTCAGATGTGAATAGTCTTGGCATGGCCCTCCCTTTAATTCCTGCTCCTGAACAGTGCCACTTCTTGGCTATGGCTTATCAGGAAGAATCCGTAGCTTGACCATTGGTCGCCGGGGAATCCCCGGACGGTGTCCCGGCGCTCTTCCAGGTAGACGGCGACACCCCCTGCATATCCATAGCATTCGGCGATTGACTCAAGATCATTCATGCCCACCTCCTGTTTATAGTTTCCCGACTGAAGAGGCGTAGACCAGTTGCCTACGCCTCTCTGTGTCGACAAGCTATCTTCAGGATATCATATCTAATTCGGCTTACTTCCGATTTCGACGGCACCGGTGATCTGGTACTTCTTGCCCGTGTTCGGGTCTTGTGCCAACCCAAAGAATCCAGTAGATCCGGTGCTGAAGCTCTTACGATATGCGTTGATAACCGTCAGTTGTAGAATGGGGTACTTCTCAGCTTTCTTCTTGGTTTCCGGTTGATCTTTTGTCTTCGGCATTATATTCCTCCCTCTATTTTGATACCTAGTTCACTTCGACGTGGGCCGGTGTGGCTTTGCGCACCTTACGAACTTTGAGACCCATCGCTGCCAGTACACCTTCAGGTGTCGCCTTTGGCTTGGGCTGTTCTCCGGCCTTGTAGACCACCATGTGTTCTTTGCCCGGTTTCCCAGTCTTATGGAGCGCGATCTTGCCATCCCGGCCCATTTTGGAAAGGGTTGGCATGAGACTTGCCTTCGGCCCGAAGTATTCGGTGAACGCCTGATCGAGTGCGTCATTGACCCGAAGGCCCCGCTGTTTGCCAGTCCTGAGTTTCTCCATCCCAGTGAGTACGAATTGCTCCCTATTCAGTTTTCCCATGATCCGATCCTCCCTTTATTTTAATTCGCTACGATACCCTGTTCATGGTTTGAACGCATCTCTTGAAGGCCTTCACTTGGTCCCGTGAATATCCCTCGCACCACTGGTTAAGGTCTATTGTCTTGCTCTTAGGTAGACGCTTAACACTTATCCTAAGAAGCTGTGGCCTGAATGTTCCGGGTCCATTCGGATAGAGGCCGACCACGGCGTCCCTGTACGTAATGTACTTGTCGGGCTTTGGTTTCTTGATCGCTTTGCGCTCTGATTCGATCTGCTGATTGCAGTTATTGCAGTAGAGCGAACCGCCGCGACGCGGTTTAACGTCGCATATCAGGCAGGGTACTTTGTGTTGCATATTTCACTCTCCTCTATTTAATCCTCTGACCAGAACCAGTAAGCTGCAATGCGTTACCGCAAACGCTTACTGGCTGGGAGTCAGAAGTTAAAATCATGTAGAACTCTCCCACCAACCGGGCGGTGGGAGCAAGTCCCGCACGGGTTGACCATATCATGCAATGAACTACTGGCCTCTGTAGGGTCTAGGATGGCGGTGGTGGCCGTCGGGCTTGCTGCGTGCCCGGAGCACTGATATTCTCTCCCCTCTATACCCGTGCAAGCCCACGGAGCCACTCAAGTGGACGTAGGAAGGCATATCGGGAAATCGGTACTTGCGCCACGTTCTCTTGAAGGTGAGTGGTCTCCCCTTCACAGCCGTACCATCCCCTATTCAATTGCACCGTGTCTTTCGAGTTCCGGTCGCAGTACACGGCAAACCACCGAGCTGTAGTCAGCCAGCCGTCCACATATTGGCACTTGTGGCCTGTGTTGATTGATTTAGGTCAATCAGTCCCCGTGAATACCCAATAGCACCAGTACCAGCCTGCTGCATGTGGAGCCGAGTTCACGGTACGGGCTGGTGCGGTCTTGCCCATGCCCACGGTTTAGCCTATACCCAGCTACAGGGAACACCTCAGGCAGATTGTTCCGTAAAGCGGTTTGCCATAGACCCAGGACACGCAGAGGCTCCCATCGAGTTGTGATGATAGGACGGTGCGTGTTTGGCCCTGAATCCGTGGTGAGACTTTACGGATGAACCGCGTGAAGAGTTTGGGGATAACAAAAACGGGCTCACTTTTCAGCAAGCCCGTTTTCCTTCACCCTTCACCCCTCATTTAACTAACCAACTGAGGGTGTCGAAACGTGACATTATGCTTTGATATCATCCAAAATGAAGCTGTTGGCCCGTGCGTAGCGTGATAGTCGTTGACGTTCGGCAATGGTCAACGGCGTGCCCTTGATGCGCTTTAAGGCGATAGATTGGATTGCTTTGGGGAGTGATTGCCAAAGCATTGAGGCATCAATATCGGATTCAGCTTGTGCTATGGTGTCCCGGTCGTCTATCACATCAAGGGCAAGCTCACTGTCATCGGTTTCCTGCGTGACGTCTAGGCTGTAATGCTCTCGATAGTAGTAGGCTTTCCACCAATTTGCCCATGTGTCATGGGCTATTTTGTGGGCTAACTTTTCGTCGAGCTTGCCATTCGTCTGCTTTGCCCACAGCGTCGCGAATAGGCTTTGGAATAGGTCCTCACGCTCGATTGCTGGCGATTTTGAGGCAAAGATAAATGCTTTACGGGCTATCGTTTTTTGCGACTGACTGAATTGCTCCAAAGCCCTCAACGTCCAGTCCTTAAGTTCTTGATACTCGGATAACTCATGGTCGTGCTTTGATTCACGTCTAGCGTCTAGCGTCTCGCTATCAACGTGGTCAATCCATTCGTCGGCATATAGCTTGGCGAGCTTGTCCAGTGACTTTTGATCTTTGACTGTTTTAACCCGTGATTCGTTTCCCAGCTTTGGATACCATCCATTGGTCATGATCCCAGCCAATTTTCTCAGTTCACCGTTTTCCGTTTTTTTTGCTTGCATGAATTCACTCCTCGAAAAAGTACCCGGATGGCTAAAATCCGAGCCTAGACCTACTATATCACCAATAGTCTAAGAAGACCATTGTCGATATATCATTTTGTATCTAAAACGATGGGACGGGTTTTTGGGATTGTTGGTGAATTGCTGGCTAGCTGTTGGCGGATTGCTGCCTGATTGCTTGGGGCTGATATCTATTTCGGTACATATCGAGAGCCACCCCGTAGGCGGTCATCTCCATCTTGATGCGCTCATTGCTGATGGCAAGCTGCTGCTGCTGCTGCTCTTGCTGCTGCAACTTTAGGGCAAGGTTGTCGATGATCTCCATGGTCGCTGTCTCAAAATCATCTACTGTCACATCAGCTACGGAAGGCTTCAGGATGACCGCGGCGGCCTTTACGTCGTCCTGGGCGGCCACCTCGTTGACGGAAGGCTTCTCCTTTTCCTGTGGCTCATTGGCATCGGTATCTTGTGGCTTTTCTATGGGGGCCTGTGATCTTGGGGGATTGGTACGCCGTTTTGCGCGTCTTCCTTTTGCTGTGACCTCCCGCATCGCTTCAGGGGATAGCATCTTGAGGTTTGCGCGGCAGGCAACAAACAGTGGTCCGCTTCCTTGAGGATTATATCCATGCTTTCGGCAGAACGCTTTCGGGCCGAGCTGGTACAACTCCTTCCGAGAAGCGTCGGTGAGCTTTTCGATTGGCTTGAGCTCCTCTTTCTCCTCAACTGCCGGCGGCTTACTGATTTTCATGCTGCCCCCCTCTACGATTATCTCTGAACTCCGAAACATATGGTATTCGTTTGGATGGTGCCAAAAATAACGCTTGACCTGACCGCACTTCTGGCAGGTGCCGATCTCTCCACTCCCGTGCTCATTTTTAACGATAATCTCATGATGCGCGCATGGAGAGCTACCCATGTCTTAATTGCCCTTACTCAGCGTATTCCTCGCATCCTGGGGCCTTCGCCTCCATGATCTCGAAATAGTCATCCTGGGCCATTGGCTTACCGCTCATCTTCTGGATAACCGATGCTTTCAGTGTCCGGCAATCCTCTCGCTTGACACAGTGTGCGCATGTCCGATCTTCCCGGTCGGTCATAAATCCTCCTGTTGGCTAAGTGCCACTCCGTCCTCCAAGTGATCCAGTGCCCCATGAAGGTTCCTGATAAGTAATGCCCTCTCTTCTGTTGTCAGCGCCCGCCTTTCCCTCCACACCATATGCCCTTTCCGCCGTTCATGCTTTCCGATGGTCTCCGTCTCTACCGATCCTCCGTATTCCTGGCGGCGAAAGAACGATTCATACGGTCCCTCTTTCAAGCTGGGTATCCTACTTTTACTTTCCGGCCGGCGCTTGGCATCCGGCTCTATCCTGGCCATCAGCCCACAACAAGGGCATCGAAGGTGGTCCGTGTACTGGGAAAACTCCCCGGCCGGCATCACTACTCTTTCGGGTGCTACCGGCGCTACTTGTGTCCTTTCGCGCTCTGCCCTCTTCCTAGGCATCTAATCGCTCCTTCCACATCTTCAAAAACGGATGGACTTCGTAAATGTTCAGGTCAAGCAATCGATCTGATTCGCCAATCTCTCCGCCAGTTCCCTCCTCAGGAATATCCGGCGATGAACTGTACCTCTCGTCCATGTCGCTAGAGCTTACCTTCCAGCGGAAGAATTGCCGCCGATCTACCGGGTCTATTTTCGCGGCCTTGAGCGCCTTGTCAGCAGCCCGACGAATTGAATGCCATGCGCTGCCATAATACTGATCCCCGATGAACCCACACATAATCTTCATCTCGCTGAACACGTTTGATACGTAGTCAACGCTTCTCGGTTGCTCGAAACCAAAGGCGGTTAGCGGAGGAATCAAGTACGATGGCAATAAATGATATCGCTGCCTGCCTTTCTTCAGGGTGGCAACGTAGAGCGCTCCGTATCCGTCGCTGAGTTTGGCGTTGATCCGGTCGGCAGTGATCTCCGCTATCTCTTCCCGGCGAAGACCCCACACTGTTGACAGTATCAAATAGGCAACATGTTGCGGGAGCGGGTTGAGTTCAATTGACTCCGTTCTCCCGAGAACGACATCGATCATCTTCTCAACCTTCTCAACGGGCATGGCGTAAGCGCGTATCTCCCTTTCGGGGACGATTGGCGCATCTCCCCGGCGAAACGGCCACTCGATCTTGTTGACGACGTAGAACCTGCGAATGAGCGCCCAATTCTTGCGCACAGTTCCCGGCGCATACTTTTCACGCCTCAGATGGTCCATGTACTTCCTGACCAGGTCGGCACTGGCTACCCGCTCCATTCCGTTTGGCCCGGGAACGTCCGCCCATATCGGACGGCTACCTGCCCACTCAAGAAACTCCCTGGCAAGCGCCGTGTAGCTGGCGCAGCATCCATCGGGCAGCGATTTCGAGTACCGAGTGAGCAGGTCTTGGCTCTTCATGCTACCTCTTAATGTTTATCGGCTTATCCTGTGATTTCTGCGTGATGATCTCAACCGGAAGATCAACTACCTCGATGCGCTTGGCGTACTCGGTGCCGCAATCAGCGCAAACGTCAAACGTTATACCGACCGCTGGAATAGTTGAGCCGATCAGTTTGAGGGTCTGCGGATTCCTGAGCATGAGCATCTTCTTGTCGGTAAATCCCTCTGTGCCTGCCGGCCAATTGCCCTTCTCTATTTCCGGCTCAATCAGTTGCTCCATGACCCTTTCCTCGGAGCCGCATGCTGGGCAGCGCTTGAATTCTTTTGAATATCCTTCGTTTGTCAATTGATTCCTCCCGTTCTATTTGATCGGTACTATATCACGTTCCGTTGAGAAGGTCAATTGTATTGGTATACCGTTGGGTAACAAAACGGGGCTCCCTTGATGGAGCCCCAGTATCGATAAAGGCTGACGTTTCGCCCAGCTATCCGCTGGTGTTTCTCTCAGCTGACTTTCCCTCTACGGGGGTAGTGGTAATTGGCGGCGGTGTTGGCTCGGGCGGAGCCGACTTTCTGAAATAGTGCTGGTTTATGTTTCCGTTCCAAACGATCAGCGCACCGAGAAGAGCTCCGGCGCCGGACGCCGCGTACATCTCACTGGTAGTCGGATTGTCTGCATGATTTATCAGATACACCACCAGAAACGCAGCCCATCCGACCGTGCAAATCATCATCAGAAAAGCATAGATCCATTTCAATGTCCGGTCTTTCATTCTAGCCTCCGTCTACCGAAAACCTGCCCTGTAGTTGGGCAACTTGCTTGCCGAGTGCGGAAAGTTCTTCTCCCCGTGCCACACACGGGAGATCTTTGAGTTTCTGGTTGATGGACGAGGTGTTCTGCAATATCTGGCTGATGCTTATATTTATTTGGTCAAACCTCGATAAGGTCATCAATTGCAGCGCCGCGCTTTCCTCTCGCATATTCTTTTCACACATTTTGATGGCTACTTCAAGGTTTGCTATTTTCTCCTTGCTGTCCTTCTCAACCTTCTCGAGCATCTTTTGACTGACATTCTCTTTCTCCACCTGGCGACCGGCCATGAATATGAGGGCAATCGCCTCAAGGGCTACTGCCACTATTGTTCCAATCAACGCATCTGACATTTATTATCACCAGTTTCTTACTCCATGGACAAGTACACGCTATTAACCGTGGATAGTATAAGCGCTTCTATGTCCAAAGACGATCCGTAGGTAGCCCCCACGTTCGTCAAGTCACCAACGTACCCAGCGTTGGCGATGTAAAAGTACCCATTGGCGTCAGTGGTCCCCTTCAATACCCCACGTAACCATACCTGTGCGCCTTGAACAGGTATATTGTATCCAAGGATCGGAGAGAAGGAGTATACGTAAACCGAAATTCCCACCTGTACGGGTGGCGGAGGCGGTGGAGGCGGTGGAGGCGGTGGAGGCGGAGGCGGAGGAACGTAATCAGCCTCGAACAGCGCCACGATCGATAGGTTCTGATTCACGGTCCACGAAATCGGGTTAGTAGGCCATATGTTTCCGCCCTGCTGCCAGCCAACAAAGTGATATCCACTGTTGGGGATGGCCGTCAGATACACGGTTTCCCCGGAGTTGAATGACGTTTTGTTTGGCTCCTTGAGGACCGATCCACCGGCGGTCGGTGAAATTGAGACACTCAACGTATACGGCACCTGAGTAGTGATGGTCACCGTCTCCGTCGACTGGAAGGTCTTGTATGCGGTTCCGGCGGGAATTTCCACCTGAACACTGATCGCATATGTTCCGTCTGGAAGAGAGGCGGGAACCGTCTGACTGTAAAACCGAATCGTCCCGCCCAATCCGTACTGAGCGTCCGGGATGGTGTATTCACCTACCGCCTGGGTGCCAAAGAATACTTTTACCTTTACATTGACCAAATCTTTGCCGTCATTCCTATATTGAACGTCCAGCTCCTGGTTGGTGTTCACCGCCTGTCCAGCGGTTCGGGTAATAGTCCTGGACGCTGATTCACCATCCCACGATATGAGGAGAATCAAAAAATTGGTTTCAGTCGGCTCCGGGGGAATGTACCCCACATACTCATCAAAGATTTCCTCATATTTTGCTCGGATAGGGGCATAGGTGGTCATCGACTGAGTGGCTGCCCAGAACTTGGTAGCTGCTTCGTGCCATTCATGCCATGCGCCGTCCCTGTCATAGAGGTCGATCCAGAGACCCCGTCTCTGATAATAGACAAAGAGCTTGCTGTAATCGACAGAACTCAGAGTCTTCGCCCCGTACTCGCCTTCAAACTCATCCCTAAGCGTTTCAAGGGCCAGGGTGGTGGTCGCCACATTGATCCGATCAGTATACGACTTGACCTTTGCCGGATCGTTTTTTATGATCTGAACCGATGCGAACGCCTCCGAGTAGGCGTCATAAAGTTCATTGTAATTACTCTGACTCATGTCAGTCACTTCTTCTTCAAACGCACGCTTGATGGCATTCAGTTGATCGGTGGTCGTCGCCCCCGCTATTTGATCGAGGTAATCGCTTACCAACGATGGGTTATCATCCCCCCAACCGCCAACGGGCTCCTTTGGATCTTCTGGTGGATCTTCTGGGTTACGGCCCTTCCACCAAAGGTATCCGCCGAGTCCGGAAAGCACGGCAACTGCTACCCCGAGACCAACTTTTGTTTTATCCATGGCCCCTCCTATTTAATGAACATCGCTGAACGAGCGGCTGTCTCGGCAGCCTTTGTGTTCCCAACCTTACTTGCCGACCAGCCCAGCGCCATGATAAGAACCGTTGCTATTCCGGCAACCACCAGCACAGGAACAAGTATAGCCCCGGTCATCGTCTTAATGGTCGTAGTAAACGGGGAGAGGATGACACCGGTTATTCCACCCAGCGCTTTACCAAGGGCGCCTGTGATATCACTGAATCCGAAGGCGATCCCTGACAGGTCCGGCTGCCGAGCATAGATCGTCAGCTTGCCAGCTCGTTGATCATATCCAACTGGTCGCAACAGTTGCACATTTTGCAACAGTAGCTCGCGCTCAATAGAAGAAACCTGGTCAGGGGACAGCGGTACGGGCATGAATAAGTTCAGCTCGTAATCTCCGGGATCAAGAGTCAGTCGCTCGAGATCCTCCAGCGTTCCCACCTGCACAATTTCATTTGTCATCCCACACCTTCCTTTTACGCCTCTACCTTTAAGACAACATCCACGTCCATCTTTGGTTGTGCTGGCTTCCTGGCTCTTCGGCCAAAGATAAACAACAACGCCGCACCGATAACCGCAGCGGTCAGACTGACGCTTGCCGCTGTTGCCACTGTCGGAATCAACCACTGCAGCGAGTCATCAACCACTGCCACGGCAACTACTGCCATGTAGCCGACAACAATGGGCACCAGCTTTTTTCCCATGATGTTCGCCACGTCTTTTGCGGTGAACGTCTTGGAGACTGCCGCAGCTACCGATCCTGTTATGAAATTGACGATCAGCAGCCAGATGATGGCGCTCAGGCCGAACCCCGACATAAGCTCCTGAAATCGATCCAAGAATGTCTGATCCATATTTGCACTCTCCTATTCCCGCTACTATTACCAGTTGAATGTCGCTACAGGCACTGTCGGCAGCTCGGCCACAACAAACTCCTGAGTGATATCTGGACACACCTTAAATGTCCTGCTTATGTCCCACAACTCAAATACTGCAGTTAAATCAGAGAACAACGTGCCTTGACTGACTATCCCTAGTGGGGGTGTGTAGTTGAAAGTAACAGTCTTGGTCGCCCCGGCATCGACAGCTATCTCCCTAAATGTCCCTCCATCCAGGGTGATGGCGGATTTTGCCGGGTTACGTTTGGTGCCGATAATCGTGGTTTTTGCTTGGAATATATAAGCCCACGGATTTCCGCCCTTAGTGCTGCTGTTGACAATCGTGCAGGTGATCGGTAGCACACTACCCTCTACGGCATCAGTAGGGATAGCTCCGATAGACATGTGGCCGATAATGCTATCAGCGGTTGGCGGTCTTCTATTCAGCCACAAAGCGACTCCCAGTAATCCCAATAAACCCAGTGCGATCTTAGTACTCTTACTCATGGCTCGCAACCTCCTATCTTTTTGTACAGCGTTTACTGTATATTTACCGCAGGGCCTGTTTCCCCATTGGGCACACTGACAACTCCAGACTGCGTCGGAATGTTATGCGTATGCGGCACGAGCGCAGGTGCCGCTACCTCTACATACATGCTGGTTCTGGCCAGCACCCTTCCGGTGATTGTTTTCCCATTGGCACTCAAGCTGACCGCTGCGCCATCTGCCAAAGCGCCCATGTCTTGACCAGCGTCCAGCTCTACACTGACGATATTCATAGCTCCTCCTTCTATATTAGTTACGCCATCCTTTTCCAGCGAGCGATAAACTGGCGTGTCATGTCCAAATATTTTGTTCCATGCTCCACGCTGGGTTCTATCTCGGTAGTCTCTGCCCATTCGTTCCATGACGTGATCATAATCATGTCTGGGTCAGCGGCAATTGCAGCATTCCACATCCTTGTATAGGTGTCCCCATCATTATGCGGCACGATAATTGTTTGCTCTGGGACTCCTTGGTATGCCTTGAACTTGCTGTTATCGCACCCAGGACACACGACCGCAGCGAGCATTCTCCTTTCCCTGGTGCAGGCTTCTACGGCCTTGATTTCCTTCCTGATCGTGGCGTAATCTGCCTCAACAGTGTCCAATTTTGTAATTATTCCGTACAGATGCATCCCGTCCCAAGTCAGCAAATGCTCGTAATCGTGGTAGTTATAGTCATAACCGCTCCCATTCCACAGCACATCATAACCCGCAGCGGCAACCCTGGCCATTACCCGGCTCCACTTAGCAGCTCCAGCCAAATTCACAGCATAGACAGGCAGGAAGTATTTCCCGCCCACTTTCATGAATCCGGGGCTGCTGCCATATGTGCTCAGTACATGCGTAACCACTTCTACCAGTTCATCCTCCGTCATACGATTGACACCATCCGGTTTGGTCTGCGACTCGAAGTAAATTGTGCTCTTGAATCCACGCAGGGCGCATTGTGCCATTAAAGGCCCAAAGCGGCTATCCTCCGCCGCCGTCCCGTATGAACACATGAAGAAGTCCACTCCAGCACTCTTGGCCAGCGCAATATGAGTGTCGATAAGTGCCGGGTCAATAGGACTGCCTGTGTAGAGCTGGTGATCTGTGTATTTAACCGGGTTCATCTCCTCAGCAAACCACCACTGATAATAGAAGGCACCAACATATTTCGGGGTCACTCGCCGTGGCCTCAGCATAACCGCATACGGACCTAACGCAGCCGGAAAGATACTAAACAACTTAGTATTGTTTGGCTCATCCCCTACAGAGTAGGTTTCATCCAGTAGCACTACCTCCGATAACCCTGATTCAACAAGAGTCACTTTCACGTGGTAGTCTCCCCATGACCCCTTTTTCGCCGTTAGAGTGAATTCTTGGGCAGACAGATTCTTGTCGAATATGCAATCAACAGAGCAACTTATTCGCTCAAGGTCTCCAGGGGGGAAGGGTGTCACCTGGCCCAATGCTATGGTGCCAGGAGTCGCTGCGTGATATTTATCCGGTACCGGGTCTACTGCCCATGCAGGTTCCACTGCTCCAATTAAGTGCTCGGTCGGCATGTTGAGCGCAATCCAGTCCGACGTTGTATCTATATCAAATCGCAGGTGGTAGAACTCGTTCAGCTCGTTGGCTGCTTGCCCTTTTCTGCGTGCCAAGACCAGAGCTGTCAGTACCCCGATGCCGAGTGCGATAGCTGTTCCTCTGCTCATCTCATTTAACCTCACTATTATTACATACAGCCTTGAGATACCATGTCCCTGATATACTTGTTCCCCTTCGGTTTCGGATTTCCAAATACCCAGCGCGTATTTCCTCCACCATCGGTGCCGTGTGTCCCGGCAAACCACTTGTTGGCCCCGTTTGCTGTGGAGTTGCTCACTGTAAGGTAATCACTCACCATCTGGTTGATCGTGTTGAACGTCCACGTTCCTCCGGTTATCGTCACCACTCGCGTTCCAGATACGGGGATGGAGCACTCGGCAACCGTCTGCACAGTTCCGGTGGCTACGATCGTCTTTGCGGCAACCGATCGGTCCACTGTGATTCTATTGAACGTGTTGTTTCCGGTCATCGTCAGAGAGTAGTTTCCTGCCCCCTGAATGACCAGGTTGTAGAACGTATAGCCAGCCCCGGCAAACGTCTGGCCAGTTGCGCCACTGTTTGTCAGCACAATAGTTCCTGTCCCGGCATTCATGTGGAACGACGCACCGGACAGCGAAAATTTGGTGGGGGAACCGCTAGTACCCGATAGTGTTAAGGTGCCGGTCCTGAGATATAAATAAGCTGACCCTCCGCCAGCGTAGCATAGCTGTGTCAGATTATGGTAGTTTAGGTCAACTGTACCGTAAATGTTGTAGAACACATTATTTCCAGTGCAATCATCGCCAAGTAGAAGCGTGTTGCCAGAGACAACATTAAATAGGCCGCCGATAGTTACCCCACCGGTGGTCAGCGTGGTCGTCCCCACGTACCAGAAGTTAAACACCTGCGAACTGCTCCCCGTCATTGACCCCACTCCGGTGAGATTGATAGTCGCTCCAAAACAGAGCCAGCTATAATTACCGGCTACCGCTGCGATTGTCGGAGAGTGCAGGACTCCAGAGAACGTGATGTTGTAGCCTATTACCGGCTCATCAAAGGTTATTGTCTGTCCGTCGTTATCTATTGACTTATCATCAAAGTGCACGGTGTCCTGGGGTAGTGGGACTCTCCCTGCTCCTCCTCCACCATCCGTTGCCCTAAACCACTTCGCTGCGTTGGAGAAACTCCCAGAGTCTACATGCCAATACTGGTCCTGAGCAGCATCAAAGGTAATGCCGACATTTCCCCCGCCATCTCCCGCCAGCCCCGCACAGCCTGCGATGTTCCAGTTACCTGCTCCGGCACCCTGAATGAATGCGATATTGATATTTGACACGGACACAACAGCGGCCGTAATCACCCTGACAGCAGCATCAGAAGACGACTTGAAGAACATTCGGGCATTCGCTGCGCTGCCGTTTATCGTCAACGTACCCACAATCGTCTGGTTATCGGCCATTGTGAAAGAGTCGGTGGAAGCTGCTGTTCCTGTACGGGTGAGATTCTGCCAGGTACACACTCCTGTGATCGTGTGCGCTATTCCGACGAAGGAAACATCCTGCCCGCCATGTGCAAAAGTGCCCGCAGTGCGGGTAAAGTTCTTAGCTCCACCGATAACCAGTGCCTGGGACAACTGCAAAGTGCCAGCGCCGTTGATGACAACGCTCGACAGCAAGGTCTGCCCGTTTATGGACACTGTTTTGGTGGTCGTTACCGGAGGCCGCCAGGTGATCGTCCCTGTATAAGTGAGCGTCAATGCGGCCGGGGCAGGGAGAACAGTATTGCCGTAAATATCCAGCGCAGCACTGCCTGCTAACGTCGGCACATTCGCCACACCGCTGAGGTCGAAGTCGGCGGCATAAGCCTGCGCATCAATGGTAAGTGTTGCCCCGGCAGCGCTGATCGCCGAGGCATACACGTTGTCTCCTGATCCGGGAACGGATGCTGGAGTAGTGAGACCGTCAGCCGTAGATGACCACGTGGCCGTGGAGCTGTAGTTGTGATTTCCTGCTGACAGAATAGCGTACCTGTTTGCCATAATCCTACTTCATATTCTTACTGATTCTGACCTTGTGACCGTTCTTGCACGTCAGCACAAGATTATTGCACTTAACACCCTGCAGTTTCACCTTACCGCCACTGCAAATCTGATTGGAACCATCGTCCAGTGTATTGACCTGGCCCACCACCTGATGACAAATGGGGCAAAAGGCTGTCTGATAGTTCACCGCTTTTCTCTTTCCTATATCTACTGTGGCGTTAGATGATAAGCTCATGGCTTCTTTATGCTTGGCGTCCTCATCTGGAATCTGCTCTATCGGAATGCCAACCTCCGCCCACTTATCGGCGATACGGTTAGGTCCGTCAATTGTCCACACTCCCTCGAAGGTATCATGTGCCAGCTCTATCTTATCATTGGGTGGAATCTTTGCGACTGCTTTTTCCTCAGTCAGCGACTTCACCCCGCTCGGCAGAGTGCTCAACGTGAACCCGACACCCACCTGCTTGTCATCATCATACATAAGAACAACAGCCCCGGGAACAACGGTCAGGCCATGCCAACCAGGAGCGTAAGCGTACCCCTTTTCCCACTTGAACTCAAAGTAATTTCCCATCGTTACCTCTGCGCATTGCTACGCTAACCGATACCAGACACGAATCCCAGTCTGCACATCGTTGAAGTTCAGTGCTGCCAGATCGGCAACTGCCTCATCCCACTGGAAATTGTAGGTATCATTTCCATCTACCGTGGAGCTAACGTCTATTGCCCCCAAAATCACATCCCCGCCTTCTCTTGTGCTGCCTGCAATCCCAAACTGATCATCCACGAAATTGATGCAGTCGGCCCAGGCTCCAGGGGTATCATCCCGCACTTGTATTTCCTGAGCACCTGACAGCTTATTGGCCCCTGCGTTGGTGTTCTCTATCATTCTGAACTTAAATACAGCGATGGCCCGCACAACTATTGCCCCTGTCGGCAATCCGGCAACGGTGACGTCGGGCAAGGACTGGTCGGCGGCGGCAGCAGGCACCGAAACCTCCTCCTGCGGAACGCTCCAGAAGTCAACGACGTGGTATTGTTTCGTTGTCAAATCTTCAACCCAACTCATATGGCACCTTCCTTATTGTGTCAGAACCAACTCCCAGTCATAAGCCCTGCTTTCCCCGGCCGTCCTCTCTACTGTTACTTTGAATCCGTAAAGATTTGGCAGTAGTCCGAATGTCTTTAGTGCCGGTGACTGAGCACCGGAAATTGTCAACGCGGACTCGGCAATGTACTCTCCACCTGACTTTATTCGGTAATACAGCCTGACGATTATGGTGTCTCCGGCTGCGTTATTCACTGCGCTCAAGAGAAAGGTTACCGGGACGATCAATCGAACCGGAGAATCAACCATCGTCACTGTCTGCTCTGTGCCATCGCTGATCAGAGTTCCTCCACTCTCAGTAAACTCAAGCGCCGAAGTTATCTCAGCGAGTATGTCCGTTAATATGTCTATCCACTTGCTGGACATAGCACATCCTAAGCGCTCCTATAAGCATAACTGCCCGTTACTGCATATGGCCCACCCGCGCTCGCCCTGACTGTGATCTTCAAGTTGTCTCCTGCCAAGTGGTCAACTCCAAACATGTCCATGAGCGAGAAGTAGGTTGCGAAGTTGACCGTGGTGATAGCAAAGCTGTCTACCTCGGTTGATGCCCCGTTGATCAGCTCGTACAGCCGGACGGTCACTGTGTTCACTCCAGGATCAGCGCACTTCAAACGGAGTCTCTCAACAGTGTAGTGAAAACCGGCCGTACTCAGATCAAACAAAGCGGTTTCGGCTCCATTTGTTGCAGTGGTGTTTATCGCAACCTCAGCCTTCGGCTTGTTCGTGTAATCGTTGACCACGGTCCCACCAGTGTTGTTGATCAACTTGACGTTTCCGTAGACGTTGATGATTCCAGCAGTATTGGATACGGCAATATCAACAGCGGATTCCCCAGACATTTCAAAGGTAAACGCCCCCGTTAGGTTCGTAATGAAAAGCGGATATCCGTGTACCCTTAATATCCCTCCCGAGGCTAATCCAGTACAATCGATAGTCGTCGCAATAGCTAATCCCACATTGTTCAAACTGTGAACTGCTACCATGGTAGGAGCGAGAACAAAAAAACAATCAAGGAACAAACTGCATCTCGTCATTGAGACTGTGCAAATTATCTCTCCACACCGAACGAAATTCGCGCAATCTGTCATAGTTATTGCTGAAATAATGGCACATTCATCAAATACGGTGCACAAGCTGAAAACGCCGGCTCCCAATCTACCGACTGTCGAACACCCCTTGAAATAAGTGCACGAGGTAATATTTAGCACATTCACAGTTGCACATTCAATAAACTCATGGCAGTTAGTCATTGTTGTGGCTGTGATATTGTTAACATTGTGGAATATTGTGCAATCCGTTATTGTAGGCACTGTGATCAAAAGGCAGGTGAAGAACCCATCGCATTCCGTCATCGTGGTCGCATTGATCGTCCCGCATTCCCTGAACAATCCGCAGTTCTGAATTGTCGTGGCAAACACATATGGGCAGTCATCGAACGACCCGCACATGTCAAGTATGCCACCCGCAGCGTTATGCACATTGACCGACGTGAAACTGCAATTCGTGAGCGTGAACCCGCCGAGCTCGATGACGTTATCGGCAAACAGCGCCGTTGGATCGACGAAACCGTTCCCTGTAAAATAGTAGTGATCCCCGTTGGAGGTCAATGTCAGGACGCCGTTCAGGATCATGACGTTCTTGGTATGTCGGGCGGTGGCAATCGTCACCAGGTCCGCCCAATTGTTTACCGGATACCCGCGCCGCCCCCGCATCCAATCTGTTCCCGCTGCTCCGTTCACCGAGTCAAAATAGACGTAATCAGCGTCCAGATTCGGATCGATGATCTCCGTATAGTCAGATGCACCGTATCCGGTAATAGGAGCTGTCCCCGTTTTCTCGATAATCATTATTCACCATTGCCTTTAACGGTGACCGTGACCGTACATCGGTGGGTATTCGCGCCATCACCATTCCAGAAATCAACCCGAATGTTATCTTTCTGCCTGCATGGCTCATTTATATCGTACGGGACTGTAGTATTGTTGAGGTTCAGGAATCCCTTGTACGGGCAGATTTGCTTTGGCCCGAGGTACACGGCTACCTGGACAAGCCCATTACATCCGTTCGGCCAATGTATTTTAATCCCTGTAATCTTACCGTCCATGGGGCATGGCTCAGCAACGATAAGCCTGGAGCCGACTGCCCCACCAACTGCCAGATTGACAGGGAAATTTACCTCTTGCGACATAGCGCACCGCCTTCTATTATCCGATTTCTTCGACTTCGATCCGAGTCAGGCAAAGCGCGGCGACCGCGCTGGACTGAAGGTAGATGTTCCCTGTCCGGCCAGCGGCACCCGCCGTTGAGTCGGTGATAAACTCCACATTAGGAACATTCTCTTCGGTAATCTCCGTATCGATTCCATTCACAGCAAGGATTGTCGGCATCAGTGCGACGAACGCCCCCGCACCGGTCAACGTCCCCAACTGTATCTGAAGATTTCCTCCGCTAAAGTTGGAGATCATGATCTTCCTGATGAACGCACTCTTCCCTGCGCTTAAGGTGTGCAAAAGGTCCGGGCCGGCGGTAGCCGCTACCAGCCCGGCATTATTTCCCTGACGAATACCTTTTCTATCCATTTCGGTTCTCCTTCAATTATTTTCGGTCTCAGCCTACGCTCGCCCTTGGCCGGGGATAATCGTGTACGGCGTTACCGGCCTTGAGATCTCTTTCAATATGTATCGGAATCCCCAGAAGGCAAACCGTGCCTGCGGAACCGCGACCCCGCCATTATTGAACACCCCGATCTGCGCGTCCTTATTCCGACCTATGACAAAGAATGTGGTCGACGCATAGTTTGGATCATGCTCCCCCGTCATCTGAGTTACCCGGGCCTGTCCGCCTTGCGGGTTGTTAAAGCGGGCTACACCACCCAACTGGTATAACTCTCCCTCGACGTTAAGATCAATAGGCTTAAACCGCATCTGGATCATCTCGTCATCAGACACCTGAAGCACGGCAACGATTTGCGCCTGAAGGCGGTTGGCAGTGGCAAGCGTCGTTACTCCGGCAGCCGCTATCAAATCGATAGTGAACGGCGTTGACCTGGGAATCCCTTCGAGGAACTTTACCTGATAGTAGTACGATTTGTCATTGAGATCCACGCGGATGTTTTCGTCAATTTTGACGATCGGGGAAATGGGTCCATTGTCATAGATACCTGAAACTAAGCTCATATCAACCCTCCTATGGTAGATATTTGATCACTGTCATAAGCCCTTCCTGTTCCTTCTCACTGAAGGCCAGATAGGCAATCGTGATTCCTAATTCTTTCAATTTTCCATTGAGGTCCTCTTTCGTCCGGCTCGTGTTCAACGTCTTCAAATAAAGGTTCATCGCCTCGCTAAGAGACCCGCGAAGGTAATTGTCTTCCTCTTCCGTGGTAAGCCCCGACGGAATAATCTTTTTTGGGTCAAGGAACACATCGTTGTTGTCCGGGTACGTCGCTTTCCACTTGCGGCTCATGGCTATCGACCGCTCTGTTTCGGTGAGTGGTCTCTTCGAAATGTCCTTCTCCAGATAGGATTTCAGGGCCATCGCCTGATCTTCGGTCAACGTCTCCTGCTTTTTAGCCTTCTTCCAAAAGAATATGTTCATCGCATTGCCGCCACGAGATCAGGGCTCAACCCCTTCCTCAATGAAACCATCTGCGGTTGCCACATCAAATTGGTCTCGTACTCAACCCCGACCAACTTGGCGCTGGCTATTTTATTGTCTTCGGCCATCGCATTGAACTTATCGGGCTTCGCACATCGGTAGATCATCGTCGGAACACATCCGCTGATTATCCATGCGGGGTTCTCTTTCTTCCAATGATCCCGTGACTCTCTGAGCATGTGGCGGAGACCGTCGGCCGGGACCACGGCTCGGCGATTGTAACCCTCACCCCTACCAAGAGGACGCGGGCAGATATCTGCCGCATCCCGGGTTATTCCGTATGCGCGGCAGACAAAAGGCCTGGATGAATGGATGAGACATTTCTGGTCATCGGTCAACAACGGGCACCGGCTGGAGTTCACGGCCTGCCATTCTTGGGTAAGCTCAGGAGAGCATAAGCCGTGAGGTTTCCCTTTATAAATAGTAGCAAAAGAATGCTTTTGAAGAAGCCAGTCCTCGCATCGATCAATGACCTGATTGTACGTCGTGTTGCCCATCGTATGGCTGACAATATTTATCGCCTCGATAGTCATCGCCGGCGGTATATTATGCTGGCAACATATTCCGCAATTAGGAATACACGTGGGAACACCAATTGTCTGCTCGATATCCTCTGCTGCCAGGGCGAATACTTCCTGGAGCTGACGGATAACGCCGAACGCGGCGATCATGGGGTCTTTTGAGGTTATCTTCAACATTCCCAATCTCTTCTCCTAATGGGTAGTGAAGCGCCCCCGGGGTTTCCCCCGGGGGCTTCTTCTGTTGTTTGAGGCTTACACTTAGATGGTTACGCTGATCAGGGTACTGACTCCGAGCACCTTGGCGGCGGCTCCGCCAGCTCGGGCCTGGACTTGAGAGCTTCCGGCCATATTGATCGGGAAGGGCCCGACAGGTAAGTACCCAAGGTTCACGGTCACGGCCGTTGGGTCAATCCGGAACTCGGTCAGAGTCGCGGGGGTCGCGTTGCGGACCTGTACCTCAAATACCTGAGCGGCACCTGCGGTATCCGTGTAGAATCCGCACAGCCAGAACTCGGTAGTGATTGCGCCGGCAGCTACCAAGTCTGCATAGGCACCCCATGCGCCAGCACCGGTGGTGACCACCGTGCCGACGGCAGGTACTCCGGTTGTCGCCGGGGTCAGGTAGTAGGTCGTATTCAGTCCGAGAACTGCTTTGATCAATCGTCTATTCATTTTTCTCTCCTTTCGATTACTTAGCGCGAGTGCTCACCACTTAAGCGGTGATCGTCTCACCCTTTCTCTCGACGGCGAATCCCATAAGTTGAATACGAGCTGCGCCACCAGCGATTCTCGCGGTCACCTGGCAGGCAAATGTGGTCTGGGGCTCGATCACAATCGGCTCACTGAAGTAGCCTTCCTGTGTCTGGCAGTTCACCAGTTGCTCTAGGTCGAATTGCGCCATGATGTTTCCGGCAACTGCCGCCCGGCGGAAGGTCAACAGAGAAGCCGGTAGCGGTATCGTCTCGATACCTACGCCGTAGAACACGATCAGTTTGTTTGCAGGAATGGCAGGGGTGGCAACGGCCTGGAACACGCTGTACGCGGTTCCGACAACGGCCAGAGCCGCGGTATTCCACTGATCCAGGGCAGTTGCGAAGTCCCGGATGTTCTGAAGCGGGCGTACATCCAGCTCTTCACCGCTCGCGGCCAACTTCAGGGTCACGGCGCGGGCTACAGCCTTGTTGATCGCGTCCTTTTTGAATTGCTCGATCTTTCCGGGGACCAGAATTGCTTCATCTTTCGGGATAAGGATCTTCAGATTGTACGACATTTATTGATTCCTCCTTCAATTTCATCTGGTGCTTTACACCAGCGGCTCTCGCCGGCGGCTCTCGCCGATCCCTCTCGGGAAACCCTCTCGGGCTTCTCAGGAGTGCCTATATCATCCGGTTGCCTTCAAAACCGGGCTGGGTGGCAACGCCTCTCCGTGCCCATTGCGCAGCAGCCGCCTGGCTGGCCTGACGCATCGCCATGGACTGAGAAGCAGTTGGCGTGGTGCTCTTCATTGCCTGGTAAATCTTCTTGCCGGCGATCGCGGCACCCGCCGGGGCAAGGCTCTTCGTGTATCGGGTGTATCCCTGGATAAAAGGAATCTTTTCGCCGAAATTGCCGACGAGAACAGCCGCGCCTTCAAGATATGTCGCATACTGTTTCATGGTTTCGGTTCTTCTGGCCCCAACATCCTTGTTCTCCAAGTACTGGTCTGCGATACCTGTCAGCAGTCCTACCAGGGTTCCTTCCATGTCCATAATACGGACCTCCTATAAAATCTAACACACCGCTTCTATCTATCTAGGTTGTGTCGCCTGATGAATTAGGCTAACTGTAAATCAAGACCCCTTTATTGTCAACAACCTTTCGGCTTGAATCTAGCAGATATCTTCCTGACCGTTGGCTGGCAACTGCATCCGATCGTCAGCTTCGTAACAGTCTCGCAAATATCGTGATCGTTACACTGATACGATCCATCGATCAGTATCAAGTTGGGAATGTATTGCTCTGAGACCATGGCTACCGGTATCCAACCAACCGGGGGAACCGTCGACTCGAGTACGTACCACACGCCATCAGGTGACTGGTATTCTACCCAGCAGTGACCTCCGCCGCTTACCCCTTGAGTGTTGTAAACCTCTCCAATTACCAGCGCCACTCGATTGCCTGGAATACGATTAACGAGCAGCGAGGCCAATAATGAGCTTTTACTTACGCAGTTCCCTTTCTTCCGAGTCACTGCATCCAGACCAAGATAACAGTCTGCGCAAGTACAATAATCTCCTCTCACGTAAAGCTCGGAGCCAATTGCTTCATATGGGATACTGGAGCCGACATAATCCCATACCGCATAAACAAACTCGGTTTCGTCGGCCTGCTGAAATGTTGAATAGAGGGGGGCAACTTCTTCCGGCAAGATGAATTCGGAGACGGGGAATGTGATGAGACCGGACACGGATGATCTTCGGAGAGTCAGTAGGGCAAGCCCTGCAATGATACCAACGAGGACGGTAGAGGAATTCACGCGCCCATCTGTTTTCATGATGGGCGTATTGTGCATCTAGGAGCCGAGGCTGTCAAGTTCGGTTTTAATCTTGGCGAGGCGCTCAAGGATGGAATCCCGCTCCTGCATCAACTTTTCTTTTTTAGATTGGTTTTCAGGACCGATAAGCGGAGAATTAGGATTTATCAATGTGGCATTGTCGAAGGAAATAGTGAAAGGGCCGATAGAAAATGATCCTTTCCCGGATATTGGCTGATTTGCCATGTTACCCTCCGTTTCAATCCACGCCTCCGCGCGGGAGGCGACGCCATGTTACCCTCCAAAATAAGAGCGGATGGTTTTCAGTTGCCCCCTAAGCCATACGTTCCCTTGATGCTCATGGTCGGCGACTACGTCCAGCGCCCATTGAGGTAAGAGCATAACCACCTGCTGGTCGGTCAGTTTCGCGGCTATGTCCGCGTAATTCTTTGCCCCATCCCTAAGTTTTTGAAGCTGCTCAGGTGGGATACAGGTATCCAGCGATACGTTATTTTCGATCATCCACCCGAGGCGCTCCGGGCCAATCGGATCAAGGAACTCCTTAACCTTTCCCCCCGCCAATCGCAAGAGGAGAGAAGCGTTGAATACCTGCTGGTCAAAGTTCCCAATCCCTTTGGCAATCGTCTTTCCGATAGTGTCTAGTAATCCCATGGGTGGAATCTCCTATACGGGGACGGGGACCGGTACCATATCGTAGGTTTCCCCGCACTCCGGGCAGGTAACGCTCGTCACGCCTTCTATCAATTTGATCACGGCTCCACAGCCCTCTTTGTCGCAGACGATAGACTTGACAGCTTCTGGCGGAGGAGAAGCAGCTACCCCAGGCTTCGGTTTTGGCCTGGCAGAGACCCCGGATGCTCCAACCTGTCCCATCTTCCCATCGACGAACGCGGATACTGCCTGACTTATTGTTCCCAGGAGTTCTGTTCGCCTTCCTCCATCCGCATCAAACTTCATCAACTCTAGATTGTATTGGCGATCGTTGTTCTTTTCCTCTCTCGCCCATTGCGCCCTCATGGTATCCATGCGCTCCTGATGCTGTTGACGCATCGTCTCTAGTTCGATCTCCAGCTTCTTAAGATGGACCTGAGCTTCAAGCGAAAGACTGGCGCTGGACGGGCTTTGGGTTGCTGGCTGGATACTCTTTTTTATCCTGTCGGTAATCGTATCCTGGAGGGTAATCGCCTTCATCAGGGAGTCTATCGGATCACTTGGCTGATACTGATTCTTTAGGGCGACCAGCTCCTCTCTTACCCGCGACAACTCTACGTTCTGCGCGGAGTTCTGGTTGTTGGCCATCACCTGTGTGAGTTGGGTGAGCACGGTGTTCAGTGTATCTCCCTGGGACTTGAATATGTCCCCTATGTTCAGTTGAGTTTTCTCCTCGGTCTTTGGAGCAGAGGCGGATGGCTTGTTATCCCCCTCTATTCCGGCACCGGACGCAAACGCGGCCACCCTACGTCCACGGTAGTAAGACCGCTCGATTTCATCAACCGGATCATTCTCGCGCCTTTTAAGTGACTTCTCCGTTACCTCATCATCGGGTTCTGGGATTATAGCCCCTTCCCCTCTCACGTTTCTAATTGCCATCTTCCTGATTCCTCCCTCTGTTTCGATCGATTATCTGGTATGCACCAAGCATTACCCCGCGCTGCTTGAAGCTCTCAAAAAGATAGGTGTCCAGGAAGTCTCCCGGGCTAATGTCTGTCGGCCAATCCCATTCCCTGATCGCCACTTCCCGCGCTTGCCACAGTAGGGTTGATTCCATTTCAAAGCGCTTCGGAGCAATAGTCACCGCTACCGCTTCGCCGATGTCGGCAGTGACCTTCATAGGGGACTTAGATTCTTTTACGGTGGACGTTTCGCTGGAAGAAGGGTGCCCGTTGCCCTTCGCTGAGACTCCCTCAGCGGCCGCCTTTTTCTCCGCCTTAGCCTTACGTGCATTGTCCAGCTCTGCTAATCTCTCCACTCTGTGAGCTGCCCACTCATGGGCAAAAACTTTATTAGACGGCATCTCCTCGCCGCAGAACCTGCACGCTTGAATAGTTGTCGCCGCCATGAACTCAATATAGCACTTGTCCATTCGATCGTCAATGGACAGTCTATGGCAAAACCTATACTGGCGAGTCGCCCCAGGATTGACAGTCAATACCATCCGCTATAAAGTAGTGGCATATCAGGTCAAGGAGGAATTATGGCAGGAACGGCAGCAAGGATAGCGGCGATCGCCGCCCAGGCGATGATCACCGAAGCCACCCGGAAAGACCCGATGGCGATCATGGAAAAATGCAGGCTCCCGGACTGCGCTATACCGGGCGCTGGTATTCCGCCCACGCCGGTTACTCAAGGGGCTTCTTTTGCAGATATCCAGATAACTGAGCCTGAGATCGAGATGCCGACCACGGCCGAGACAATTGCCATGCTCAAAGATAGGCTCGGAAAAGAGCTGTACCGAATCGAGCTCGATTTACAGAACGGAGGGAGGATAGCGGGCCGTCCGTGTGATTGCTTATCCAAAAAACATAGGCTCGGTATCGAGGCGACTGCCGAGGAATTGATGTCCTACGAGCGCAGCCCGGTGTACGGGCAGATCGTTGCATGGCTCGATGAACACGCGCCCAGCTTTGATCCAAAGGTGATCGCCAAGACCCCCGCATCATACTATCAACAGTTGACCCCGGATGTCCGGGACTTCAGGAAGCAGGTGATGGGGACCGAGGATCTCGGTTCTATTTTACGAGGAAGAGGAGAGTGAAATGTTGAAAGGAACACCGCCCGGCGCCTTTCAGAAACCGACAAAGAGGATCATTCCCGCCCTTTGGCAGTGTAGGGATCGTGACTACAGGTATACTGAGTCAGACGCGGAGATCGCTGCGTCGCAGTTGGGGGTCGATGCCGACAAATACCCTGACCTGCTTCGCGGAATGCAGCACGAACTTGAACACCATGACCTGACATGCGGCTCTATATTGGCCAGCGCGCTGATCAGCCTCGCCCACTTCAGGGAGGACGAGGATTACTATAAAAAATTGGAGGCCTGCGGATTATCATGAGCAAATGTAAACCGTGTTTAGGAGAGGATATCAAAGAACTGGTTCGTCAGCATTCGAGCGACACAGACACCCTGATGAAACTCGACTCGATCCCGGATTGTGAGTACGCCGATGCAGTCGAAGTGTGCGGGAGCACGAGAAAGGCGAGTGCTTACCAAACTCACACGTCCGAGTGCATGAAATCGGGTAAGTCGATGAAGGAATGTGCCGCTCTTTGGAAAAAGAAGAAGGGGGGATCGTAAGCATGCCAGGGGAAACACAAGACCCATCATCCGAGCAATTTGTTTGCACGTTGAGTAAGGTGGGGTCGCTTAAGGATTATTTTTCGGTGGAGTACGGGCCAAAGGGGGAGTGCCGCCCGTGCCGGCTGAGGCCGATGGCGGAGTTGTATCTGGGGGTGCTCGAGGACGAAGGGGAGGAACGGCACGCTGAACAGCTAGTCAAGGCCTACGAGAGTGGAGACATCTTGACAATAGCCGAGGCCATGGATACGATAAAGGCAAATGTAGGGGAAGTCGTAAGGCAACAGCTCGAGAACCTGAACTGCATCGGGCAGATGGCGGAGACTGAGGAGAGCGATGATGGCGACCCGGCAAGCAGCTAAACGCTACGTTCTGGGAAGGCCAATGAAAATGGCTGATGCCAATCGGCTACTGGGGTTGCCAAAACAGCAGGAAATGAGCTGGGAAGAACTCCAAAAGAAAGCATCAAGCATTAAATCAGGCATCAAGCACAAATCTTGAAAAAGGAGTATCAAAAATGGCAAAGGATGCCACGAAGAAAAAGGCTACTACGAAAAGGTATAATCTCGGTGGGGGAATGACCCTGCATGACGCTCGGAGAGTCCTGGGCGTGCCGATCATCGCTCACACCGGCCACGTGAACTCGCACGCTCGATGCGTGGGGACCACGGTCAAGAGAGCTAAATTGCATAGCGTTAGTGAGGCTCGGAAAATCTTCACTACTGCCGCTACCGGCGGATGCAAGGACTAACCCACCCAAAAATCAGACTTCTCCTGCATTGAGCATGAAAAAGGGGGAGGACCATTTCGGCCCTCCCCCTTTGCTATTCCAGGACATTTGTTTATTTTTTGATCGCCCGAGGGACACTGCGCGCCGCGGCGCTGAACCGGCACTTGACATTAAAGCACCCCTCAAACATGTTGCATCCGGTTATCACGTTCAAGTCGCCCTCTTTCTTCCCGCCATCAATCCGCAGCGGATAGATGACGATCGACACTGGTTCCTTCTTCTTTGAGCCCTCGGCAACGAACTCCGCGCACTGCCCAATTTGGCTTACCAGATTGACTTCCATTATTTTCCCCCCTTCTTGAATTCTGCTTTCGACACGCGGTCCTCGTAGAACACTTCGAGCGACCGATAAAATAGGTGGCACTTGCACCAACCCTTTGCCGTTACATCGCCTATGCACTGCTCGCAGGGGCACATCTTTCGCTCCGGGGCACAAGCGCAGTTGCCGAACCTTAAATAGTTCTCGGCTGAATATCCGTAGCCTATTGACGGGTTGATCGTCAGATTGTTCGCTATAGCAAACTCAACAATCTGCTGCGCCTTCCGTCGAAAATCGGAATCATTGATCTTCAACTCTTGCTTCTTTTTCATTCTACTCCTTTCCGTAAATCGCTATCAGAATGGCATCGGCCCTTCCGTTATCTTTTACCCGAGATAGGTCGGCGCCGGGAAACAATTGCTGGGCAAGGGTCAACGACTCCCTCTTCTCGCAATGCAGGAGTCCGGCCCTCTTCTTCCAGGAGGACGGTCGGACAAGGACCATCGGCAACTGGAGGGCGGCGACCGCCCCTTGAACCATCCCGTACCCCATCCCAAAGTTAAACATACTTGACACCCCTTGGCCCGGCATGCTCTGGACCTGTTCCAAGTAGACGACAAGTTCGGGACGATGCCACTGGATGAGCAGGCTGACAAGCTCTGATGAGTTCACTTGCTTCTTGTTACCCTTCTTCCCGAGGGGCATGACCGGCATGTCGGCAAGCTCCACCAGCTTTGGGAAGCTGAAAGCACCAGCGAACTCGAGGAGAGCCAGCGCCCCGGACACGCCCGGATCGATGCCCAGTCGGTATGTTTTCATCTTTTCTTCAACCTCCTGACAAGTTGCTTACTTGGCATATGCTGGGCACCGGCCTGAACCGCTCTCGAGTGCGCTCTTCCGAACAGATCGTAATGCGGGTGATCCGGGTGATCCTGAAACCAACCACGGGAGAGCCCGATATGCTGCGCAAACTGGTGGAGCTCGTCAACCGACTCATCGGATACCAGGTGGTGGCCGTCTGTCAGGATCATTGGTCAACGGCCTTTCGAATTTCCGAGATAATCCATTCTCTGGTCTCATCCGGTCCCACATCAATTATTTTTCTCAGTAAATCAGTTGCCGATGGAAAGGCTTGCTCAAGAAATCGCATGCGATTACTAGCCATACCCACGAACTCCCAGTCGTCGACATTCCCAAACGCCTTAGCAGCGTCCATCTCTGGATATCTCCACGCTTTCCAGTGTACTGTGTTCACAAGGGACCAACTCCCGGCATAAACCAGAACGTAAGGCTCCCCACACCCCACAGCCTTGTGCTTATACATGGCTCCGGCCTTAAATACCACGTACCTGTTTTTCCACCCCGGGAATAATTGCTCGAGAACGTCATCCGGGATATGATGAGCCCTAGCTACTTCCTCTATCGTCTTCGTGTCAGTAGTTCTGTATTCCACTTTTCCTCCTTTAACCTTCATTCGGCAATTCGTCCTCGCTCGCCGTCCCCTTCTTGTCCAGGAACACAACCCGGCTGGCATCCAATTTCAACCTACTATGCTCCTTGCCATCATCCTTCTCCCATTTCTCCAGGTGGACCTCGCCCTCCGCGTACACCAGGCTGCCCTTGAGCAGATACTGGTTGCAGCTCTCCGCCTGCCGGTCCCAACACACGACCTTGAACCATTCTGTGATCTTCTTCCGATCATCCCCTGATCCGCGATAGCTGTCCACGGCCACACTGAAGTCCGTGACCGGCTTACCGCTGGGGGTGAAACGCATGTTAGGCAAACCCCCAAGCCTCCCGATGATCTGCTGTCTGTTCAGTGACGCCATTTTACCTCCTTCTTTTACTTAACTGCCCTTAGGTGCATCGGCAACCCATTCGATGTCTCTTAACCGAACATCGATACCTCTATCGAATGTAAATCTCATACCGCACGAGGTATCAACTATCCCACTTAAGTGGACGAATTCTCCGTCAAATGTGGCGGCGGTGAATCTAATTACAGTTCCAGACCGTAAACCGCAAGCATAATCAAAATCATCTCCATTGGCTTTCGTTAGGGCGCGAGAGTATTTTCCTTCCCAATGATTCCACTTACGTCTGAGCCACATATCTTTGAGCCTATTGATCATGACCCCCTCCTTCAAAACATTGTTTCTTTTGGTTTATTTTCTTCCTCAACAAATTGATATCTGTGGGGTATTTGCCTTAGTAGAACCTCACCCTTCGGGCCGAAGGTGTTTTTCACAGTAACCAGATACACGCAACGCCGGAAGCAATTGGTTGCATTTGATGGAATTTTTTTACACCCATCCAAGCACCCGCCTTTAGTCGCGTCCCACTGGTTGAAAACAAACGTCACCACATTCGCATATTCTCCAATCTCCCCGGACTCCCTGAGCGCCTCAAGGCGACAATCTTCTTTCGCTTTAAGTGACCTATTCACCTGAGACGCTATAATCAACGGGGGTTGGCCTTTGACGGTCTGGCATGTGGTCTTGAGCGCTTGGAGCACTATACCGACCGCCCTTGCGTCCGTAGCGCCTTTGCGGCCTACGTCTTCGCGGGGGATGAGCTGTATATAATCGACCACCACAAAATCGGCTAATCCTTGGGCGACTTTCTGCCGAATGTCCGAGCATATCCGATAAACCGACCAACCGGGACATGGGACAAGGGTCACCTTTCCGGGCCAACAGATAACGTCCTGAACAAACTTTGCCATTTCCATTGACTCAGAGTACACTCCATCCTCAAGATCGTGGATATTCGGGGCCACGCCCTTATCCGTGGTCATCAGTCGGCAGGCGCGGCGATTAAATATGTCTGTTGGGTCCAGCTCGTTGAAATAATAAACTCCATTCTTGCCCAGATCACGAGCCCCATATTCAAGCATCTGTTCACACCAGCTCGTTTTGCCCATACCAGATGGCCCAGCTATAACTAAAACCTTTCCGTTCCGCTGTCTCACAGTTCTGTTATATGAAGTCCACGGACTAACTAACCAAGGCCTAATCTCTGAATCCCTCTGTGTTTCAATGTAGTTTTGAATACCCTCCGCATGGTGAATAGTTGAATCGTCATCCAGTGAATATTCCGAGCGGGTCTTTGCTATGATAGTTTCCGCCTTAGTGAACGCCTGCGACACCGACGGATCATCTTGGTAGGCGACATCCGCTATTTCATTCCCGGAAGTAATGAGTTTTCTGTAAGCTGCCATTCTCCAAACGATCCTCGCATAATGAACAACGTGTACGGCGGTAGGTGAAGCGTTTAGACAGTTTGATAAATAGTGCGGCCCACCAATAGCATCTAATTTATCTGCCAACTCATGGGCTACTGTTATTTGATTTATTGCCTCTGCCCTGTTATTAAGAGCAACCATTGCCCCAAAAACCCACTGGTTCTTATCTCGATAGAAATGTTCCGCTTGCAGAAAACCGATCACCCTGTCCAGCGCCTCATCGTCCAGCAAGCAGGAGCCAATAACAGACTCCTCGGCGTCTAGATCGTGGGGTGGAATTTTATCATCTACCATTCTCTTAACCCTTCCGATGAGCCGTTATTCCCATTGTTATGGCCGTCTGTCTGCCATCTCTTCAGAATTTTAGAAATGTATTTAATCCCAATTTTAGACCTATCAATTCTTGCTGCCTCTGTGATAGAATCAACAACCCACGGCCCTGAATACTTGTCGGCTAAAAGGTTTAACTCTACACACTCAGTTTCGGTAGCTTTTCGTCCAAGGGAGCTTTCCCAGGACGTTAAGGGGGAGGAGCTGGAAATTCCCTCTCCTCTCCTCTCCTCTCCTTTCCTTTCCTCTACTCTCCTCTCCTCTCCTCTCCTCTCCTCTCCTCTCCTCTGTAGCATTACTACATCAAGGAATTCATTTTCTACACTTTCTCCCTGTAGGTTACCAGTAATAATGTCATTACTACTTGTAATAATTGGTTTACTAGGAAGATCACGTTTTCTGTTCCTGTAAACCTCCACTAAATTATCGACAAATTTCTGGCACCAAATTACCCTCAAATCCCATAGGTCCTTATCAATAGCACCTAATTCTACCAGTAGGTTAAGAATTTCTACTCCTTTGTTAGGAGTAGAATTACATTTTGCACACAAAACATTAAATTTTATTGGGTTTCTGACATCAATGAAGTGCCCTTCGGACCGGCCAAGCCTTTCGAGGAGTTTGAACCAAAAAGCATATCCGTCATTTCCGAATTGTGCTTGGATTACAGTTATGGTGTCCCCTGCACTGGCATCGGTAAAGTGAGGGAAAAAGTCAACTGTATTTCTAGGAGTCCTTGCCATGAGCGCCTCCCTGCTGGAGATCCCGTTTTTTCTCCGCCTGAATGATCTCCCACACCCGCTGCTTATGCTTAACCCCGAACATGGCACCTATCTCCTCCAGCGTTAGTTCGGGGTTTTCTACGCGAGCGCGATATATAGCTCGGTTACGATGATATTTATTTCGCATAACGAAGCCAGCCTATCACATTGTAAAGAATAAGTAAAGGCATTCCTACCACTTGATCAGCTCAAGCGGCCGGCTACGAACTGGCCTTATTGTCTGCCGAGACTCTCCGCTCTTGACTTTGGCCGCTTTCCACGTCTCAAAGTTGTAACTAGGCATCCTATTCTCCTTCGCCGTTTAATTTTCGTTCGAGTTCAGCTAATACCTGATTCCTTTCCTTTTTGGTTATGTCTGCCCAAGCGTACCAGGCGTCAGCGGCCTCCCCTACCGGTAATCTCCCGCCAAACGCTTGCTCTATCCAGAAGGGGAATGTGTTACTGAGCGGGAAATTACGGGCAGCGACCTTTGCTCTCAGTGCGTTTTTGAGGACGGCAACAGCCAGTTTCCTCACCGCATCCGGATCAACGCTGGCCATATACTTACCGGAGCAGCACTTTACCCCTGTTCTCCCCGGGCACCGGACACAATTATCAAATCTCTCCAACTTGATCTCCTTCATTCAATACATCCTTGAGCATCCAGTTAGCATATTCTTCGGTCAGCTTGTCCCCCGAGTTGAGCGCCTGGATCAGTATCCGTCTCCAGGTACTGATCGAAATAGAACGCCAGGCAGCCAACTGCAGGGCGACGGTCGACTCTTCCTTATTGTGGCTGGTCGGCGTCAAATCGTGCGTAGCAGGCCTCGGGCTCTCCCAAGAAGGGTGGTAGAAAGCACATAAAAAGCCGCCATCAGCTCGCTGCCAGAAGACTGAAGATCCGCATCCGCACGGTTCATCCGGGGGATCACCGAGCATCCGGTCACTCATCTTTCCTCAGCTCCTTTATCTGATCGGACACCTGCTTCAGCCGGCCTGCGACGTACCCCATTTCATTGAGCAACTGTCCATCGATCGTCCCCCTTGTATGGACAATTGTCCCCGCACTTGTCCCGATTGGGGCAAAGTTCATCGACTGGGATTGGCTTCTCAGCGCCGCACATCGGGCACCTTAAGCGGGCAGCGCATTCGGGGAATGTTTTGGTCTTCTTGAAGCAATGAGGCTCGCCATTCAGGCAATCGGCCCGCCTCACGCTGAAGTCGATGCTGATGGTCATCGAGTAGACGAACGATTTGTCGCAGGCGCGGCACAGCGCTTCATATAGCTCGCCCTCCTCGAAATCGTCCTCATGATTGATTCGTATTACTTTGTCGCAGTAAGGGCAGTTCACTTTACTTTCAGGCAAGATTCTCCTTTCTTCATCTCGTCAGGAAACCTGAATGGCTCTATGACGATAGATTTTATTTCCGCACCATCGGGGAGCAACCGAGGGAACGGTGGGTCGTCGGTAAAATGAAAGCACCGACCATCGGGCTCAAATATTCCGGTAAATATAGGAACTATATCACTTGACTTTCGAACCGTTCCCATAAGTATTACTACGTAAGGGATGCCCTTTACCTTGGCCTCTTTATCTTTTCCCATTAGCCTCCTCGTTTGTACATTCTGGATGTTGGTGAATTACAAATGGCGGGTCGCTTTCAAAGGCGTTACCGAACAGCCTGACTTGCGGCCCGTTGATCAGCTTTTGGCACTTCTCGCACCGCCTCTTTTTGCGGGGGTTTTTTATCAGTGACCTTGATATTACAGACATTTCCCTCCTTCGGCCGCTCGACGATCAGCGGATATGTGGGCCAATCCCTGAGCATCAGCGGCCCATGTAGCCAGCAATAGGGATATTCTCCGGTTTCGTCGGTGAACAGATATTTAGCGTTGTTATCACAAATCACCGGCTCGTGCGTCTTGGGGTCAGTTGCTATCTGAGCGCAGCATTTCATCTCAGCCCCTCCGGCATCTGCCTGATCCTCAAATCCTCTGGCCATTCGGCCATGTCGTGGGAGACATGGACAGGGCCAATGGCATTTGTGTGTTGGAGGAAGGTTCCCCCTATATATGCGCCACACATTCGCGGTGCTTCAATCCCCTTGACCCACAACGGCACCCCAGCCGCTTTGCACTGATCCCTGATTGCCCGTATCCATTCAAGATTGCACGGCCTTCGCTTCGGGCCTGTCTCGCAGCCGACGATCACCCAGTCTATTCCCGGAAGCATTCGGTATTCCTTCACGAAGGAGCCTACCAGAGCATACGCATTGGACGTTTTGTAATCATTCCCCTCGCACTCAGGGCATATCTCAGCCATCGTACCCGTGTCGCATACGGAACAATTTCCGTTGTCAGGGTTCTCGGATCGCCCGCCGCAATTGATACATTCGCGCTGGACTGAATCAATCCCATGATGACCGCATGATGTGCAATGGTAGTAATCATCTGGATAAGATGCAGTCAAGTCGATTGGTGAAAGAAGAGGTTCTATTGACAAGAATCGATGCGCGGCGGGAGTCTGTAGCAACAGAGGAATCCGCTTGTCTGCCTGCTCCTGGTTCTCGGCGGTGACTCCCAGATATACGTTAGTAGGCATCGATAATCCATTGCGAGACAGATGAAACACTACGTCGGGCAACACCTTTGCAGCCCTCTCCGGACGTTTGGTAAGAACCATGAACGTATGCTGTGGGCAAGAAGCCATGATAATGTAAGTCTTGTAGATGTCGTTCCAATCAACTGACTCATGGAAAAGATCGCTCCAGATCGCCCAGGTGGTCGGCTTCTTCACATGCAAGGGGAGTTCTAGCCGGTCGGCGCGGAACGTCACCGGCCCCTCACGATGAAAGCGATGGTTCATGCCCTGAAGCCAACAGTGGTCACATCCGGGGGAAACCTTCGTGCAACCTTCAACCAAAGACCACGCCCGGTCCCAGTATTTTCCAGTCTCTATTGCTGTACCTATCATCTCATCAACTCCTGTTCACATCTTCAGGGTACAACCGGACTCCGGGGATCACCGCGGTGCCCCGTGTCGATCGGGCGATCCCCGAGAGCATGGAGGTAATTACGTCCAGCACCTTTTGGTCGAGGAAGTATTCCGGGTGCTTCTCGAGTAACAACTTTGGGTCGGTGATCTCCGCCTTCCACACGGTTGACGTGCTTAATCCTGCGACTTTGGTCGTTGACGCCGGCTTAAACGCTGGGACCTCTGGCGCCAACGGCAATCGGTTAAGGAGTTCGGCGGCCCCCTCAGTGTCCCCCTTCGCCTGGAGCTTGGCGGCTTTTTCTTCAGCCCTTTTGAGCATCTTCTGTTGAATGAGGCGAGCGGCTTCCGCCGCCTCCCGGTTGACTCGGTCCTTTTCGGCTTGCTCCTTTCGCTTGAAGGCACTTAACTTCGGGTCGATGACCGCGACGAACGATTCTCTGAGCGAGATCGGCGGATCGAAGAATGCCATAACCGCCTTCTTCGCCGCATCCATCGGCCTGGTGATCTTGAGGCGCTCGGCGGTGAGCTCCTTGATCTGATCGTTGGCCGCGACCCTCTGCGTTCCCCAGTATTTATAATCTTCCGGCGTATCGATTGTCAGGTCAGGGAGCAGTTCGGGTATCGGTGGGCTTTTGGCTATTGTCGTCCTGGCCGATGGGGGGACAACTGTGTCGACCAGTGCCTGTTTGATCGTTTCGTCATTTCGTTCCATATCTCTCCTTTCTCCGGTATATTGCTAGGCAGGCCATAAAATCAGAAAAATCCTGGGAATCGTCCATCCACGTCATCAGGTAGGTGCCGTCCTTTTTGAGCTGCACCGTTAGCCGACATTCGACGCCACGGTCTCCGTAATCATTGGCCATGTGCTGGTAGGCGGCAGTCTGCATCCCGACGTAGTCAGGGTCGACCACCGATCCGGTTTTGATATCGAGGAGCACTGTCCGTCTCCTACTTTTAATCGGCGCTCTCATCATCTTAACGATTCGATCACAGGTGCCGGCGAACCCCAGGCGCTCATCGAATAAGCGTTGTTCATTGGCGATGATCTCCACCTGATTGTCGCGTTTGAAACGATCCCAGGCGACCAGGTACGGTCGTATTTGATCATCCAGGTCGTCGGTGTCCAGCTCGCCACTATCGTAGAGGCTTGTCGCCAGGTGGACAGCGGTCCCCAACTCGGCAGCCTGATCCCAGTAGCTGCGCTCTATTCTCACCGGGCCGAAGGGTCCCTTCCCAGGCTTGGGGATTATGAAAACGGAGTCATGGCCGATGATGTAGAAGAATGGACCCAATATCTGGGTGACCGACGAAACACGTTGCCCATCGGCATAGTACAGGTGGCCGTCCTCTACGAACGTGAGCTTAGTCATGACCCCCCCCTCTCTCGTGGAGAACAACGATCCCTTGTTTGTAGCATGCTTTATGCCAGTAGGTTTTGATGAGTTCCTGACGGTCGGCCGATAACTCCCAGGTGATCAGTTGTTCGATGAGCGCCAGATTACTGGTATCATCCTGGCAGCATGGGCATCTCCTGGTACCTTGGTCTATTTTATCTACTCCCTGTACTTTTGGATCGTATGGAATCTTCATTTTTTCAGCAAGTTTACGCACCCCTCTCTCCGTGTTACCCGTTTTTATTTGGCGCATTCCGTCGTTGTTGTGATGTCGCCTACTTCGCATGTTTTATCCTCCTTGCGCGTTATAATAATAACTAGACTGCATCTTTGCAGCCTAATCCGCTAATTGTGCCATCTGCCTTAGCATCTCGTATTCCTCTGGGGTAACGGTTACTGTGATATCGAGCAGTTTACCAGGCACAATCACTTTAATCCTACCCTCAAGTAGTCTCTTCGCGTCCTCCCTCGCCTGGGCTTGGGCGACTGCTTTTAATTCCTCGAATCTTTCACATTCCGTGTTAGGCTCAGCTACGCAGCCGTCCCATCCTTTGCACCCCGCCTTGCAAATCGCCTCATCACTCAGAATCTTGAACATTCAGGGCCTCCTTAATCCTCTATAAAAAAATCATACCCATATTCGAGACAGCTTTTGATACACTTTCCCCTTGATGCGTGGAATCCATTAGAATGAGCACGCCCCCCTATTCTGAGTATCCACCCCTCCTCTTCTTCTACTACCATTCCCGCCAACTTGCCGTATCTTTTGGCAAAAACCGGCAGTTCTTCGCTCACGTTGCTCAAATACACCATATCGGGTTCCGGGTCTGTGATTATTTTTATCATGATCTCCTCCTAAATATGGGCTGTAACTCTGTTTCCCAGCGGGATAAGCTCCCACTGCTGCCCGTTTTCTAGTCCGGTCCCTGTCAGTTCCATCCGTTCTCCCTCTTCCTCGGTTCGGCGTAGGGAAGGCCGAGTAGATCAAATATATCAGCCTCTGTCTCCGGGATGATCCTCTCGGCTCTATCGCAGCCCATAACTCGCTCAATCCCCGACCCGTCCGCGTGTAGAATTTTGCCCTGTTGTTTCGCTCTCGCACAGAGCATACGATTGAATTCCTTGCTCCCTGTCCTGATCAGCACCAGCGTCGGCCAGGTCGTTTCGTCCGCAATGTAGATGTCCACCTGCTGACCCTTGTATCGGCGCTGGATCATCTTCGGCCCGCTCTTCATTTTCTCGCCCAGGCCCTCCAGTGCCATCAAGAGAGCCCCTTGATTGCCGGGGATGAGCACGATATCGATGTCCCGGGGGAATTCCTTCCCCCTGCGGATCGAACCGACCACCATGATCTGTTTACAGTGGGGTTTCAGTATCTCCACGATCTCGCTGGATAAGACTTGCGCTGTTTTAAGTTCCATTTCCTTTCTCCTCCGGCCTGGGGAGGTTCCCCTCCCCCGCCGAACCACTTCCGAGGACTCCCCCTTTATTTATTCCCCCAATGGGGTTGAGACCAAATCAAATAGCGTGGGTGATGAGGCTTTCTGCTCCGCCCTCTTTAGGTTTTCAACCATCGTCTTGAAATATGAAGGCTTCAACTCGATAGCTACGGCTTTGCGCCCAAACTTCAAAGCCTGATATGCCTCGCTTCCGATTCCCCCGAATGGGGTTAGGACGGTCTCGCCTGGGTTCGACCACAGTTTGATGCACCGCTCGATGGTCCCCAGTTGCAGTGGGCAAATATGCCGGTCATCGTTGGCCTCACGCGCTGCCCGGAATTGCAGAGTGTCCGATTCGTGGATTCCTGTCCAAATAGGGGATGCCCAATGAATCCATGTCTCATTGTCGATCTCGCTATTCTTGACCGGAGTAATAGGGACCGCGTTTTCTCCCGGCTTGCGAAACACCAGAATGTAGTCCCCTAACGCTGGCCTACTCCATGACGAGTCTTTGTTCAACTGGACAAACAGGAGGGCTTTGCTATGGGTTCTGATGGCTTGCGCCTGTGGGTTCTTGTCAATAGTCACTCGCCCGTGGTATATCCAACCCTCTTTCTCGTATGCCCGGATGACATCTCCGGGAAAATCTTTCAACCCGATGTATCCATCCTTGCCCAGCATGGCCGGCACATCAGCCGTGTGGACGGCGGTATTGCGGCCTGGCTTGGTAATCCGCAACAACTCACGAATGATGAATGAGTAATGGGCGAAGAACTCCTCTGAAGTCTTGCTGTTCCCTAGATCGCGCTCGGTTGGGGAGTATGTGTACAGAGATTCAAACGGCGGGGAATAGACACTGAGGTCTATACTGTTGTCTGTAATCTCTTTCATCCTCTCCACGGAGTCACCGAGCATGGCCGTCCACTTCTCACCAGTGATCGTGCCCTCCTGATATTCGTAGGTTTCAGGAGTGATTTCGTTCATTTCTTCCCGCTCAAATTCCCTGATGTTTTCAATAAGTGATTGCGACATGCGCTCTGCTTCCCTCTCTTTCTCCATGACGTTACGATAGATTTCTTCCTCCACATCGGCCAAGACGATATGCACGTTGACTGGATATTGCTGTCCGAAACGATAGCAACGCCTGACGCATTGGTAGTAGCCTTCCCAAGAATCATTCAGCCCACAGAACACCATGTTATGGCAGTTCTGGAGATTGAGACCGAACCCCGCTATTTTTGCCTTGGTAATCAGAGTCTTGAATTGGCCATCCTGAAACGCCTCAATCGTGCTGATCTTGTATTCCAGAGAGTCACTACCCTCAATTTCCATAACTCCGTCAATAGCCTTTGTGATTGCGTGGCTCTCATCATTCAGACCACACCAGACTATCCACTGGCCATCGCCACCATTGACGAGATCCGCTACCCGTTGAACCTTGGCCCCGATGGTGCCCTTCCGTACCGCTGCCCGATCTCCAATGCCACTCAGCCCCGTAAACATGAGTTGGTTGGATGGCCGATACCCAGTCTCGACAAACACAGGAGAGACATTGAGGGCAGGCAGGATGAATCCGTCATCGTCATAGCCAAGATCAGACGGCTTCTTGACACTCATCCCCCAACTGGCAAGCCACCTGAAGAATGGCTTTTCCGCATGGCCCCGGAGCCTCCATCCCTCATCGTCATGGACAAAGAACGAGGCGAGCATTTCAGAACGTGGCATGATCCCCAGGAACTCCGCATGGTTGGCAATCTCAGCGATATCATTCGGTGCCGGAGTTGCCGTGCAACATAAGCGGTATGGGGTTCTGGCGAACATATCAAATAGTTTCTGCCTCGTCTTGCTATTGAGCCCCTTGAGGATACTGGATTCATCCAGAACCACGGCCCCGAAGTCATCAGGTATAAAGTGGTCTAGCATTTCATAGTTAGTGACGCTGAAGTTAGATTTGACCTCGGATTGGTCCCGCACATAATCAACCGTGATTCCTATGTTCTGCGCGAGTCTGGCTGTCTGACGTGCCACGGACAACGGGGCGAGTATCAATGTCCTTTGCCCCAAGAGTCTCGCCCACTCAAGCGCCATGTAAGTTTTCCCGAGGCCAGTATCCGCGAAGATGGCAGCGCGCCCTTTGCGGATGGCCCACCGAGTCAAGTCTCTTTGGAATGGGAATAGGAACTGGTTAATGTCTGAATCCTCAACCGTAATGCCAGTAGACTTGAACACGAGAGCCTTTTCCTTCAAAAACGTCTGGTAGTTATTCATCTTCCGCATCCGGCATAAAGATTATTTCCTTGCCCAATTCCTCAGCGAGTTTCAACTCTGCCTGTGCCCCTGCGGACCTTGACCAACCCTGGACCATGCACACTGCATCAGAGCGGCGGAGAAACTCAAGATCGCCCTCTAGCCAGTATTCATCCGGGTACAGTCCTCCAAAGTGCGCGGTGTTCTTGTGTGGGCATATCGTGGCCCACCCTTTACCCCACCAGTGCATAGCCGCTTTCTCGGCTCGCCTGATGTTGTCCTCAAGATCAACCTCTGTCTTGGCCCGATAGGGGCCGCTGATAAACATTACTTTCATCTTCCTCTCCATCAGGGCTGGCTCTCAAGAGTGGGCCATCTGTAGTTGCAACTCTCCCTTCTCTCTCACGACTGCGATTCTCCAGCCGGGGCCGCTGAGGGAGAGGATTGTATTCGCCCATTGCCTCATCACGTCCAGCGTTGCGCCCTCTTCCAGCTCTTTTAACACCTGCTCAGAATCCAACTTCCATGAAAGTTGCGCCAACTGAAAAGCAATCGCCTCCCTTGCCTGTTCTATCTCATTCATGCTACCCTCCCGGATGGAAATATCAACCTGTTCATTCGAGTAAATATGACTCTGCACTCCTCGATAGTTTTATGCCCTGGCTCCAGATAATTGGGACATAATTTATATTCCGTGTCTAATCCTAATCCTCGAAACTGTATTGTCTGTCCCCCGCATCTTGGGCAAAGGGGAGAGGGTATGTCGCTATCTGCTCGTTCATTCATTGGAGGCCTCCTGCACATGTTCTTTGATTGCCACCCAGAGGTCACGTATTAGCGCCCACTCAAAGGATTCTCCAACGGGGTCACTAAGTACTATGTCCAAGTGTTTATACCTCTCGTAGACTTCCTTCAGGCCCACCCTGATCTCCCTTCCGGCGTGGGGTGGTTTCCCGCCCCACGCCGACCGCTCCCTACGTTAAAGCTTTCGCCAGTCCTTGACACCGTTCAATTTGGAGAGCTCAGCCAACGCTTCTTCCTTGGTCTTTTTCCAGTCGCTGATCTGCTTGATGCCGAGCGCTCCGCAGACGCCGGACACAGTGCCAGCTTTAACGCCGCCGGCCTGCTGAATTCGGAAAGCAATGTCGAAGAACTTCTGCCAGTCCTTGAGGTCGTCTTCGGTTGCGCTCTTCAAAGCCGTCCAGTCCGGGTCCTCAGCTTCCTCTTCGGGTGGGGCCTTTGCTTTCTGGGCTTCAGGGGCCCTTGCTGCCGGCTCTTCTTTTTTGGCGGGCGTCGCCGGGGGGTTCGCTCCTGCTGGGACTTGTTCCTTGCCGGGCTCTGGAAGTTGCGCTGTCGTCGTCTCCAGCGGTTTCTTAGACCTCGGCTTTCTGACCTTCTGTTTCTCGGCTGTCTCTTGCCCAGCGATCTCCGGGGCTGGTGCCTGACCGGAGGGGGCCTGCGCGTCACGGGCGACCATCTCCGGGTACGATTCGTCGACTTCTGGTATTTCGTCGTCCGCTTCTATCGGCAGATCGCCGGATTTGAGCGCTAAAGCCTTGGCCCTCTCCAATAGTTTGCCCATGCTGATACTGGCGTCCTCTCTTGGCCGCAGGTAGAGGATCGGCATTTCGGTTTGTTTTCCGTCCGGGCGTTTGACCATCGTCTTCTCCAGGGACAAGGTGAGCGGGATCATTGACACTTTTCCGTAGACGAAGCGGATGAACTCGGCGGCCGAGTTGATGTTCAGTATGGCGTTGATCGAGCTGGTGTCAAGCTGCCAGATACCCATCCCCGGGATGTCGGCATCGACGATGAATTGCATCATCATAACCTCTTTGCACTTTGATTCGCAGTAGTCAGGGCACTCACGCCCTTTGCACCGGACATCTCTCATCCCGACATTCTTTGATTCAGGGGACAGGAACCATTCACCAGTGGAAAGATCGATCAATCGAGTAGCGATATCCCCATCGCCCTTGCACACAAGTCCGCGCGTCTTCGAATAGTGGCGATAATACTGGTTTGCCCAGCGCTCTTCGTCCTCGCTGGGAATGCGGATGGGGAGAGATTTGGGCTGGTCTGTGCCGAACGCTTTCCTGAGCGCTTCGGCGTACCCTTCAGGGAATACGAAATAGTCGACCTGTACCGGGTATTCTTTTCCCGATTTCTCGCTCACTTTCTTGATCCCCGTGTGGAGCTTGCCTATACGGGGCATGCGTCTTACTTCAGAGAGGCCTTTGATTGGGCTCATATTCAGTTTTCCTCCTTCGTTGTGATAATAATTGGGTACTGATCTTCGGTTTCTATTACCAACTGTCCAAGCTGGCGAACGGCGTCGAACGCCATGCACATGGCATCAAACTGGAGAGCTGTTTCTATGTCATTCATAAACCTCCGTTGACATTGGGGTGGGGGTTTGGTACTCTGAGGATGATTCGTTTCCCCTTCTCCTCCTTTTTATCTCCTGCGTAAGCCGCTTCTCCCGGGCGGCTTACTGCCTACTTCGGGTCACTGTTTTTAGTCAGCTGCTCGTAGTGCCGTAACTCGTGCTCGATGGCCCTGGTTATGAACTCGGTGATCGTCTGATTGTTCAACAAGGCCTGAGCCCTTGCCTTAGACCAGATATGTGGCGGAATCTTCTTTTTGATATAATCCATAATTACTCTCTACCTCCTTTCGTGAGGGTAGTTTACACCCACGGATACCCAATGTCAAGGGGATTTATTTCCCCCCTTTTTCAGCGACCTTTCGTAAGTGCTCGGTCTCCGTTATCGACCAGTTGCGCAGGCGGCCCTCGGTTTTCTTAACGTGCTCGATGGTTGAGGCCAGTGTCTTCTTAAGCGCTTGCGGCATCCTGACCGTTGGGTTGAGCATCGCCTCCAGGTCTGCAAGTGGCTTGCTCATGGCCTCCAGATGAATGAGGGTGTCCTTATTTGATTTTTCGGCAAGCTCCAATTGTTTACGAACTGACCGCAGGTGGTTGAGAGCCGCTTCCCGGCTCCACAGTTTCTGCGATTGTTTGGGCATCAGTCTTCCTCCTTTCAAGTTTACCGCCGACCACCTGTAGCTCTAGTCCGCAGGCGATCCCGAAGCGGAAGGCATTGGCTACCGTCATCGAGAAATCTGCTCCATTTTTGAATCCAACGTCGGTCACCACGCTGCTCATGGTGTCAGTATTCTCCAGGAACGTCCTCATTTCATCCATGGACAGCTCCCTGAACTTCTCCATGCCGTCGTGCTGGGCAGTTACCATTGTTCCTAAGTCAAGCATGATCCTCCTTTAATTCAATTCCACGAAGTCCCCGAATGGGGGCTCGAACTTTTCGGTTCCCACCCAGAGCACCGGATATCCCGGGTCATCCGGCCACTCGCCAAAGCAGTCGCCGTCCGTCAGGTAAATCGCACAGCTCGGATTGATTCCATGGTCTTCTACGTACTGGAAAGCAGGTTTGAAATCGGTCCCCCCGCCGCCGGATGGGTGCAAATCCAGCGGCAGATCGTTGCGGGTGAACTCCTCGACGCCGGCGACCTTTGAATCGGCGTAGATCACGACGCACGTCGTATCGAATTCCTCGAGTATCCCGGAGAGTTCGGCCCCGAACTGACTGATCTGCTCCCTGCCGATCGATCCGCTGGTGTCCATCATCAGCACGACGCTTCTTAGCTCGTTTGACTTCAGGCAAGGGAGATAGAGCCCCTGTTGCATGTATCTCCGATTCGGGGATGACCAGTTGTAGTCATTCTTAGCCGCTTCATCGACAAACTTCGGCAGCATGTCTCGCCAGGATATCTTTGGATTCAGCAGCTCATCGACGAGTCGCTGGACGCCTCCCGGAAGCGGGCCGCATCCTTTTGCCTGAGCCGCGGCCTGGGCGACTGCTACTTTCCAGTCCTGTTCGGCTTGAGCCATCTCCGAGGGAGTTGCCTTTGATCCGTCCTTGCCCGGGGCGTCCTCGACCCCGCCACAACCGCCCGGATCGTTGTCATTGTCGCCCTGGCCGCCTCCATCCGGGTCAGGTGGCGGTAGCAGGTTGTAGATTTGTTCAGCGTACATATCCTTGAACTGGGAACCTCGAAGCGCTCCGGCCGGCAGCACGAACCCCGATTCCTCGAGTAGCGGGTTGATCGCCAGGTCGCAGGCGTAATTCCACTGTTTCGAATCCCTGGAACCCCGCCTCGTGTGGTGTCCGCACATTGGATGAGCGGCTTCGTGAGCGACTACCCCCTTGACTTCCTCGAATGGCAGTGAACCGATGAAATCGGGGTTATACCTGAGCGTGATGCCGTTAGTACAAGCGGTCTCTATCGTCCGGTCTTCAACCAGCTCCAGCTTCAATGCCAGGTGCCCCCAGAAAGGAGAGTGGAGCACGAGCCCGGCGCATGCCTTGATCAGCATCTCTCGAGCGTTCATCTTCCTCCCTTTACCTTTGCTATGATGGATTTTACCCTCACGACCTCATGCGTGTTGCATGAACATAATAAATCTCTGTGTTTAATGTTGTGGTCCCTGCAAGATTCATCCAGATGGGCTTCTAATGCTCGTAGGGTCTCCTCCAGTGATTCCACAAGAGCGCTATGGCAGTTGCAAGCGCGAAGAATAAATTCCTCGTTTTCCCGCGCCTGGGCCGGATCGTCTTCCCATATATTGACAGCCCCGATGAATTCCCCATTTGGGCCGTATATCCCGTGCATGCTTTTTGATGCTGGCTGGATGAGGTGTTTTCCTGCACCCCATGGCAATTTTGTGTGCGGCATCTATCTTCCTCCCACGTAGCCCTTCATCTGCTCCAGAATCTCGTCGGCTGACTTGGCTACTTTTTTGCGGAGCTTCGGATCATCCCTAACGGCATCTGGCTCCATACATAGCTTCTTCTCAACGTCCTTGACCATTTCGTCAAGCTTTGGATCTCCGGTGATGTTCATCTTCGGCAAGAGTTGGGTCAACTCGACCACGTTACCAAACAGGCTATCCCGGAAGATGGCGTCTTTTGTGCTGAGTCTGTCGGCCATCGTGTTGACGACCTCGTACAGCCTTTTCCAGAGGTTGGCCATGGCCTCGGCGGTTGCCTGTCTGAGATTGGCGGTGATCTGCTTCTTGATCATCTCGACTTCTGCGTCCGGCAGGTTGACGCGGAAGTCCCGGGCCTCGGGAAGCTGGTAAATGTCGGTCTCGAACTTGTACTTGCTTCGCAGCTCGCCTTTTCGTGGGTATTCTTTGGCATCAAACATGCTCCCCAGGTGTTGTGCAGCGTCCTGGACGTACTGGTCGTAGTTATCCATGAACACGGTCACGCATCTTTCGAATTTAGCCTTGTATTCGGCCATCGCCTTGGTGTAGTCGAAGAACAAGGCGGAGGCCAGTATCCGTCCGCCCTCATCCGTCCATGGCAGCGTGTGATCGTAATGGTAGGCCCTAGTCTGCCCGACGATCACCGATATCTTGCTCAATTCCTTGCGAGCGATCAGCACTTTATTGTAGCGGCCGGCGTCCATCTCCGCCTTGTGGGTGTCGGCGACCTCCTGGGAGACCTTCCGGTCAAAGCGTCTTGCGGTCCATTGCCCGATTGTCAGTCGGACGATCATCGCCCGTTCCCCCAGTTTCCCGTTTACGGTTGTCATTCCTGACCCTCCTTTTGCATCGTTTTATATTTCGTCTCCATTCTCATCGTATTCCCAGTCCTGAGCATCAAGCGTTTCTTTCACGGTCTCATCGGAAGTCTGATAGTTGTAGTCTGCCTCCAGGCTGCGGTAAATATCTTTGCATAGATCAAGGCGTTTAGCTTCCACGAACTCCTCGAATGCCTTGACCGTGCCACTGCCTTTCTCGGAGTCTATCCACTCCTCGAATCCTGGATAATCGTTTCCCGGGGTATCCCAACTAAAGTCCATTTGCCTGGTCTTTTCGTGGGAGTAATAGGTATCCCTGACAACGATGTGCATGCTCAGGATTTCGGAAACCTGCCGCAAGATATCCATCCGGGGAAAGAACATGCAGATCATCTCCACCTTGTTTGCGGCGATGAACTTTTCAATGTCTACGTCCTTGCAGTCAAAGCAAGCGCCGTCTCCCTGGCTCGAGAACCCCCGGTACCATATCTCGGCTTCTATAAATCCCTGATCGGCTAACTTCTCTTTCCATTCATCTAGTATCGGTTCGTGCCACTGGTCAAAGTCTACGTTGATATCTCGATGAATGTCGATCAATCGATCCTGGTCTCCCTTTGACAACTCGCTGAATTTATAGGTCTTTCTCTCTTTCTCGCATTCAAGGAGTTGAGTAGCTATCATATGGGCCTCCTTATATCACAAAGTCTTTATGCTCTTCTGCCCATTTGACGAACGCCTTGGTGTTGACCAGACTGGGCTCCTTGGCGCAGCAGTCCCTTGTCAACAGGACGCTGAACTCCGGTGGCATACGGTTTCCGTACTTCATGATGTTCGCGAAGCTGTTCTGTCCGGCCTTAGCGGCTAGTGCTCCGCAGATGGCGTACAGCGTGGCGATGTCCTTTGGTACTTCCACTTTGTCCGGCGCCATGATCACCATGTCCGGGCTCGGCAGATTGCGCCAGATTTTGAGAAATCCTATCAGTTCGCTGGCGAACCCCTCGCCAGCGGCACCGGAGAATGTTTCGTATTCCAGTTCCGGCGGCAACCCGATCTTCATGAGTTTTCCGATGTTGTGCGCGGTTCTCGGGCTTGGGCTGTTGGTGAGTTCAGCTGTCGGCTTGAAGTCGCACAACAGGTTCGGGCGATAGCGGAGGAATGCGATCAACTCCATGGACATATCCGCGTTGAGCGCCCACTTTACCCAGTCGTCAATGTCCTCATTCAGCTCGACGATGGTACAGAATCGAGACTTGACCGGCTCGAGCATTCCGCTGACCCCGGCTTTGTGTGCCCGGCCATTGGTGCAAGCCATGAAGCTGACGTACTCGGAGACCGATTTCCCGTTGATGGATCTCGATAGCAAGAGCTGCATCAAACTGGCCTGGACCAACGGCGGCGCCTGTCCGACATCATCCAGCAGCACGACAAGCGGCCGGGTAGCCGTCATCATCCGCTTCAGGTTTGCGAATGGGAGGAAGTTCGCCTCACCCTTGACAGCGAACGGCAGGCCCTTGTAGTCTGTTGGATCGCTGACCACAGGATGCTCTATCATCAGGTCGTAATTGAGCTTGGCACACACTTGCTCCGCTATGCTTGTCTTGCCGACTCCCGGCTTACCTTTGACCAGGATCGGATGCCGAGCAGGGATCACCTTCTCCAGCAGGTTGACTAATTGGCTCGGTTTCACTT
>Ga0265297_10001725_pt1 | contig 48900 bp, 54 predicted proteins | sample Munlanlwell13791_FD_192502 | JGI IMG/M metagenome (GOLD analysis project Ga0265297, IMG submission 192502) | Leachate microbial communities from a municipal landfill in Southern Ontario, Canada - Leachate well 137-91 | ecosystem: Engineered > Solid waste > Landfill > Unclassified | place...
TTGATCCCGGGAACCAGGTCGCCAGGCAATACATCGCTGAAATTTTTAAACAAAATTTAGAGCCGCCAGTTCCCGCACCCAAAGTAACAGCCCCGCAAAGCCCAGCGCCTGGTCCCAGATCCCTCAGTAAGGATGAAGTAATGGACCAAGCTATGGATAAACTCAAGCTGGAAAACTTCCAGAGAGATTATATCAGTAACTATAACCTTTCCGGTGCCAAGCCTTTTAAGAGAGATGATAAGGAAGGTTTTAAGGCCGGGCCTTTCAGGATCAGCGGAGAGAGCCGGGTTAGTTTCGGCGTTACCCCGGATGATTTTATCTGGAAAAGGGCTAATTTTAATTTAAATGAACGCTCCCAAAGTTGGCGTATGAATTCTACTGCCGCGTTTAACCGTAAATTCAATACTTATGACCCGGCAATCTATGATTCATTAAGCCTGAATGTTGACACCGAAAACGAAAAAGGATTTAATTTTCATACTAACCTTACAGTTGACCCGTGGAGCTTTACAGGCAAGAGCAATAAGATTACGCTTACAGACGGTAGCGGTGACACTGCCGATATGCAGTTGTATTATTGGTCAAATACCGGCTATACGGTCGATAGTAACGTCTACACATCTAATGGCGATACCCTCAGTCTTCCGGAACTGAAAGTATATAATGGCGTAACTAAATCTACCAGCATTACCTCTAACCGATACGGAGATACCTATACAATTCCTTCTCTAAAGATTGAACGCCAGTTCCAGCCGTTACGCGAAATATGGCTTGACTATACCAATGATCAGATGAAAATCCGGGCGTTTCCTATGGGCTATCAGGACCAGGCTTATACTTCGGATGACCCTTTGAATATAACTAATCACGGAATTTGGTGGAAGGACAGTAAATGGCTGCGTAAATATACCGTCGGGACTTATAACTCAACCGATACCACTCCCAGCTATACCAGGGGCCGTTGGGATGACTCACTCTCATTTTTATCAAAAGACTCTACCGGCAAGTATCTGACGGCATTAAGAGGGTTCGCTTTTAATTTTAAATCGAATGAAACTACTTCATTTGATGCCACTGTTGCTACGCCTAAGCATCTTTGGCAGGAGTATGGCGAAGTGGATAATATTATTGCCGTGGCCAGGGCGAAGCATTATTTTATGGATAATTTTATGGTTGGAGGAACTTTTACCAGCCGTACAGGTTTTGTCAGCGGTACAAGGCAAACGATCGACAGCCAGAATTTTGTGGGAGGCGTGGATTTAGGATATGAATTAGTGGATGGCTTAAAAGCCCAGGCTGAAGTTTTAATTTCTAATTCTAAATATGATATGAATAATTCCACTTATAAGACAGATAGCCGCGGTAACGCCTATTTTTTCTCACTTGTCGGCCGCTACCCACAGAAAAGCATTATGGATTTAAGCAATGGTTATGACGATATACGCATGGGTAAGGATGAAAATTTTCTCTTAAAAACCAAAATATATGGCGCCCATATGGATAAGGGCTTTGATTCGGCGCTTTCGGATTTCCATAATACCCGCCAGGATGTCTTTTGGTCAAGGCACATACATTTCCGCAAGATATTGGATTATTATGCTGCGGGTATGGAAAAATCCGGCAGTAATTGGGGCGAGCTTAATGCTACCCGCATCGGAGACGGTATTGATGTCGGTAGAAATACCTTAGGTTTTCGTATCGAAACGATCTGGGATGAAAAGTTCGCCAACCTCTTGGATGTGCGTAACGTGCATAATACAAACGGTAAATTTGTTGAGAATGTAGTCCGTGATGAGGCTACCGTAAAAGTTACCGACAAACTTACGGCTAAAGGTTTAGGTATATATCAAAAGATGCATAAGACAGTCGGGGGGGTGGACCCGTTTGTCTATGACGGAAACACCGGAGAGTATTATTTAAATGATGCCGTGAAGGACGGAGAAGACCCCTCGATTAAGACCGGTTCAATCGGTTTAAATTACGATTTTTTCGATTGGTTAAGCTTGAATGGAGTCTACGAGCGCACCAATGATTATACGATAGCCTATGATAATTTCCCGCAAAGCGTCCTGCTGAACAATACTACATTATACGGGACCTATTATAAAAATGGCCAACTTTATCGCTATATATTGCCTTTTCTCTATAGCCAGGGTATTTTCCCGCAGGCCCCGTATGAATTCTATAATGTTTTCAAGTGCGGCTTAAGGATAGCGCCTACGGATAAATTTGAAATATACCTTGATTATGCGTATAACGAATTTAAAGCCGCGTCATTAAATTCCGAAGGGATGAACCATGTTGGCATTGAGCTTGCTTATATGCCGACAAAGAAGTTTGGCATGGTTTTTAAATATATTTACTCGCGTTCTCAGAATATTGATCGCATGCTGGAAGGAAACGACAAGATGTATAGCCACCATAGTTTTTCCAATGAATTCAGGTACATGCCGTCAGAAAATGACGAGTTCATTATGCAGTATGGCATAGGGGATGCTTATTCTATTAGTAACCTTTCTTCCAATGACCCATACGGCGGAACTACCCTTACTCTGGATACGCAGCATATTATCCGCGCTTATTACCGCCACAAGTTCTAATTTTTATTCTAGGTAGATGTCTATTTTATTGATCTGGCGTGACCGGATTGCCTGGGCATAGGGCGCGGGTATGACAGGAGAGTTAATTTCTACAGGTTTATCCTTAATTCCAAGAATGATCCTGGTAATTCTGGCCGGGTTCTTGCCGAAGGTATCTTTTCTGACAGGGTTATGATAAGTCACCCTGATTTTGCTCAAGAAATTAAAACTGTATTCACCTTTTTTATTAAACAGCCAACCGCTAAGCCTTGGGCTGAATTTCAACTTTAGCTCGTTATTGTCTAAGAAGAAAGGGGCTAAGCCCGCATTCATCGTCAGCCACATCTCCAGGAATTCAGCGGTTGAGCCGGAGAGCCGGGCGACAAAGCCATTTCCGTGCAGCTTAGGGTCGCTAAACGCGCTGCTTACGAGGAATGATGAATTTTCTAAAATGCTCCTTCCGTAAATTTGAGGTTTCTGAAAAGGTATGAGCGCATTTTTAAACTCCGCGTAAAATTCTTCATCCAACCCGGCTTTTAAAAGTTCCAACAGGTACTTATATTCCATATGCAGCCAGACGGATTCATTCTCCAGCCAGCCGGGGCTAAATACGCGGCACCTGCCGATTTCTTCGGGCATTGCGTTTAAGGGTGCGGTTACCTTATACATCTTAAGCTTTTTGTCAAAGAGGGAGCTTTTTTTTGTCCCCTGGTGGATGACTCTGGCTTGAGCCGCGCTCTCTGCCAGGCGCAGGGCATGCATCTGGGCCTCTAAAAATAAGGGGAGCCGGGTTTGTTTAAACTTAAGCGGTTTTATAAAATGTTCACTTAAGTTCTTATATTCAACGGCCTCGTTGATGAAATAGCCGTAGTAAACCTTTTCTTTATCACTCCAGGCTTTTAGTATACCGGTATCGATCTTTTTTAACAGAGTATCGATAATCCCGGTTATTTCGGCCGCGGTAAGCTCCGTTTCTTTTCCGCTTACTCCCATTTTTGTCGCAAGCCGGTAATCCTCTTTGAGAGAATGCGTTTGGTCCCACCAGTTATAATCGTCGATACTTCTGTTCAGGTATTCAGAGGTTAGCGCACTGAGCTTATTTAAGAAAGAGTACACTTCTTCGCAGACGCTTAGTTTTTCCAGCCCTGTTTTCTGCAAAGCATCTTTAATAAAAAGCGCCAGGCGTTTTAATTCCAATGTCTCGCAGAGCGATGAGCCAAAGAGGGCGGGCAGGCCGTTAAGCGCATCAAACCAGTTTGGCCTGTCTGCTTCCATCTCTACGCCCACGCCAAAAGGATCAAGCGAGGCGAACTTATTGCTCAAGAGGCAGAGGAGCTTATTGGCCAGTGTTGTGCTATAAATTTCGCCCCGGCCGAACTGTGTCCTGACGATATGGGGAAGCTCTTTACGTTTACGCAGCATTTCCTTCTTGGTATTATCGCAGGTGACCGCGTGCAGCTGGCGGGCTTTAGAGTTATAGAGAAGGAATTTTTCGTTACGCGGCCTGACTACCTCGGAATTATCAAAAAAAGTAAAACTTTTATTATCAAAAACTATTTCTTTTAACTTTTCCGGGTAGAGCTTCAGGTAGCTGTCCAGCAGGTCAAGGTTATAATGCCAGTGGTCGCTCCAGTAACCTTCGCCATGCTCAGCCGCATGGGTTTTTGACGAGAAGGAAGTAACTAAGCCTAAAAATTCATCGTAAGAAAGATTAAGTTTAATTTTGTTATCTTCAAGAAATAGGATGAGTTCGCCGGGAGTAAAGGGTTTATTTAAAAATGAGATTATATTATCCAGATTCTTTTGCCCGCAGGCCGGTCTTAATTTTGTTTTGAGGCCCTCTTTATCTTTGAGTATAAAATTAGAGCCTTTAACCACCAGGGGGTTAAAGCCGTCCAGCTGGATTAGATTGAAAAGGCTTAAGACATTTTCATCTTTTATTTCAGGATTAAACCAGGCGTCGCTCCTGCGGTTTTGATTTAAATCGCGATAGTTGCCGTTACCTTGAGAAAAATAGGTAGGCGCAAGCTGGAATTTATTATAGTCGCGCTCAGGGTCGCCGTGTTTACGGGAATACAGGTAAAAAGTCACGCCGGATTTAAGGGCAAAGGGGTAACCCCCGCGCATCAGGTTATCTAAATACGTCTGTCGCGCATACAAGTCAAATTCTAAGGAGCCAGAAGAGGTAAAAATATCATCGGTCAACGCAGTGATGGTTTTCTTGTTTTCCTCTTTTTTCTGCTTGAGATATCCGGCGGCAGTAATCTTGGGGATAGAACTATTCAGCGTTTCCAGGCTGCGCATAAACCCGGTAACCGAATAAAAAATCTTTTCTGCATTCTTTTTCAGCTTAAAATTTAAGAAAGAGAATGCGCAGGGTGTTTTGCTATTTACTGTTGCGTTTATCTTTAGATTCTTGTTTTTGATAAAATTAATCGGGCAGGAAAAATCCGTAATTTCTCCAAAAATATTTTCAGGGTCAACGATCGCAGTGGACAGCTTTGCCTTTTTTCCTTCAAAAGAAAAACCCAGTGAGAAGTTGCCTTCGTTAATAGGGATGACTTCCGGCCGGTCCAGCGGGTCAACTTTAAGGCGAAAGAAGGGCGCTTTGTTCTTAAGGTTCTCCACAGCCATCCAGGCTTCGATAGTCCGGGACATTTTTTTAAGAAAGAAATTATTCATCCCAAAGGGGACTATCTGGGGAAGGCCGTCGACCAGCGCAATAATTTTATCTTTATTGCCGGTATTTTCAACCTTAACAATCCTGACTAAGCCGGCGTAGTTATCAGAAGGAATGTTAAAATATTCTACTTTGATTTTCAGGCCTAAGGAATGGTTTATCTCTTCAAGCGCCAGGCCTTCCGGGCTAACCAGCATTTTATTGGTTAAGTTATACCCGAGATTGCTGAAACCGTTATGGAATGGTTCATAAAAAACAGTTTTATTTTTGGAAGTTAGCTTAATAAAAGTGCGGAATCCCTGGCTGCTGACCAGCTGCCAGGCTTTATTTGCCGGAAGGAATTCCAATATGGCATGGTCCTTATCCCTGACTCCGAAGCTGGAAATGGCTTGTCCCCGGTTAACATAAAATGTCCACATCGGTATGCCATACCTGCCGGCTATTCCGGGGAAGAAATTAGAGAAGGGCTTGGAATAGTTATAATTTTCTATAACGAATTCTCCGGCCATGTTCAGGTAATATTTGGGTTTCTTATTTTGCGATTTCATATTAGGTTATTCTACCTGATTTAAGCTTTTTGTCAAGGAAACGCTTTGTGAATATGTTTGACTTTTGGGCCGGGGAATGTTAATATAATTTTCTATAACTATAAGGAGCGCTATGAGTATTGACAAAAAGACAGTAGAAGATGTGGCGCATCTGGCGCGGATTGAGCTGGAAGCGAAGGAATTAGAGAAATTATCTAAGCAATTAGAGCATATATTGGCTTTTATTGATAAATTAAGCGTTCTGGACACCGGAAATATCGCTCCCACCAGCCACATACTTCCGATAAGCAATGTCTTAAGGAAGGATGAGCCGCGTAAGTCTTTGCCCATTGAAAAAACCCTGATGAACGCCCCTGATAAACAAGGGAACTTTTTTGTCGTGCCCAAGGTCATTGAATAATTATGGAACTGTATAAACTAACCGCTCACGAACTCCTCGAAAAAATCAAGAAAAAAGAAACCACTTCTGAACAAATCGTTTCGGATTTAACTAAGAGAATTAAAGGAGTAGATGTTAAGGTCCAAGCGTACGTCAGGGCGTCTGGTTCCACGCTTTTGGCTCCGGACTCCAAACCAAACGGGATTCCCGTATCAATCAAGGATAACATCTGTACCGATGGATATAATACTGAATGCTGCTCAAAAATTCTGCAAGGTTTTAACCCGCCGTATAACGCTACTGTAATCAGTAAGATAATTTCTTCGGGAAACAGTTTCCTGGGAATAAAATGCAATATGGATGAGTTTGCTTTTGGTTCATCTACGGAAAATTCCTGTTTCGGGCCGACGCATAACCCCTGGGATTTAAATTGTGTTCCGGGAGGTTCTTCCGGGGGCTCTGCGGCAGCAGTAGCGGCAGATGAAGCGATCTGGGCATTAGGTTCAGATACCGGAGGCTCAATCCGTCAGCCGGCATCTTTTTGCGGGGTAGTCGGGTTAAAGCCGACCTATGGCCGGGTTTCGCGTTTTGGCCTGATTGCTTTTGCTTCCAGTCTGGACCAGATCGGGCCGCTGACTAAAGATGTGGAAGACGCAGCGCTTTTAATGAATACCATCTCCGGTTACGACCCCCAGGATTCTACTTCTATCAATACGCCTGTTCCGGATTATACCAAAGCGTTAATCAACGATGTGAAAGGGATAAAAGTAGGGATTCCTAAAGAATATTTTGTGGAGGGGCTGGATCCCGAAGTTAAGAAAATTATAGAAGAAGCGATTAATAAATTAAAAACTTTGGGCGCGCAATTTAAAGAAGTAAGCCTGCCGCACAGCGAATACGCGGTGCCGGTTTATTATATTATTGCTACTGCTGAAGCCAGTTCCAACCTGGCCAGGTTTGACGGCGTGCAGTATGGCTTAAGGGCTAAGGCAGAGGGCTTGGTTGATATGTATAAAAAAACCCGCAGCCTTGGATTTGGCGACGAAGCTAAGCGTAGGATACTCTTAGGAACATTTGCCTTATCGCACGGTTATTATGACGCTTATTACTTGCGGGCTTTAAAGGTGCGTACGCTAATCAAGCAGGATTTCGATCATATTTTCAAAGACTTTGACTGCATTATTACGCCGACAGCTCCTACTTCGGCATTTAAGATCGGCGAGAAGGTGGATGATCCGCTCAAGATGTACCTTTCGGATATTTACACCATCTCGGTCAATTTAGCGGGGATACCGGCGATATCTGTCCCTTGCGGTTTTACTAAAGAAGGATTGCCTGTTGGCTTACAAATTTTAAGCAAGCATTTGAACGAAGAAATGCTTTTTCGGCTGGCGTATACCTATGAACAGAATACCGAGTGGCACAAAATGAAACCAAAATTATGAAATACGAAGCAGTTATCGGATTAGAAGTCCATCTGCATTTAAATACTAAAACCAAGGCCTTTTGCGGCTGTTCCACGGAATTTGGTAATGCGCCGAATTCTCAGGTTTGCCCGGTTTGCTTAGGGTTTCCCGGGTCTTTGCCGGTCTATAACCAGACTGTCCTGGATTATGCCATTAAAGTTGCGCTGGCCTTAAACTGCAAGGTCCAGGAATATACTAAATTTGACCGGAAGAATTATTTTTATCCGGATTTACCTAAAAATTATCAGGTCTCGCAGTATGACCTGCCTCTATCCATTCGCGGCTTCCTTGATATTGAGCTGGGTGGTAAATTTAAGCGTATTGGTATAACCCGCGTGCATATGGAAGAGGATGCCGGTAAGCTTATCCATCAGGAAGATATTAGCCTGGTAGATTTTAACCGCACAGGCATACCCCTCTTAGAGATTGTGAGTGAGCCGGATATCAATTCTCCGGAAGAAGCTTATGAATACCTGGCTACGCTTAAAAGCACAATTCAATATCTGGATGTCTCGGATTGCGATATGGAGAAAGGTTCGCTTAGATGCGACGCCAATATTTCATTGAGGCTAGCCGGCGCAAAAACCCTGGGAGTAAAAACAGAATTAAAGAATATGAATTCATTTAAGGGCGTTAAGGATGCTTTGAGTTATGAAATCAAGCGTCAAACTGAAGTGCTGGATTCTGGGGGAAAGCTTACGCAAGATACGCGGCTTTGGGACGCCAAGGCCCAAGAGACAGTTGCCATGCGCACTAAAGAGGGCGCCAAGGATTACCGTTATTTTCCTGAACCGGATCTGCCGCCTTTTATAATCAAAGAAGATAAGGTCGCCGAGATCAAAAAAACTATCCCTGAACTGCCCAAAGAGAAAATGCAGCGCTTCATTAAAGATTACGGATTATCCGAATATGACGCCAAGGCCCTGGTTGCTTCAAAGAAGGGTGCGCTTTTTGCCGAGGAGTGCCTTAAAAGATTCTCTGATAAAAACAAAAAGCCGGTGGCTAACTGGATTATCGGGCCGTTGGCTGCTTTGGCCGGGAGTAGGGCCTGTGAAACTTCTGAACTGGGGATCTTTCCGGAAAGTCTGGTGGAATTAATAGAGCTGGTAGAGAAAAAACAAATTATTTCTAATCTTAGCGGTAAAGTTGTTTTGGAGGAGATGGTGAATACCGCTAAAACCGCTCAAACAATAATCACCGAAAAGAGCCTGGCCCAGATCTCTGATTCCGGCAGTTTGAATAGTGTTATCGAAGAAGTTATTAGAGAAAATACCAAGTCAGTTACTGATTTTAAATCCGGTAAAGCCAATGCGCTGATGTTTTTAGTCGGACAGGTAATGCGTAAGAGCTCCGGGAAAGCTAACCCTAAGGTAGTGCAGGAATTAATGAGAGAGAGGCTGGAGAGTGCGTAAAAGGCTGTTTATCGTTTTCATCATCGCGGTATTGTTTTTTTCTTCCGCTTCGCTGGCAATTTCTTTAGACAGGAAAACCAGGGATGAGCTATACCGTCAGGTGCAGCTTTTTTCAGATGCCCTAGCTGCTATAGAAACGGATTATGTGGATGAGGTAAAAGCCAAAGACCTGATTTATGGCGCGTTAAAAGGCATGCTTTCTTCCCTGGATCCGCACAGCCAGTTTATGGATCCCGATACTTACAATGAATTAAAAGTTGATACCGAAGGAAAGTTCGGCGGCTTGGGGATTGAAATCAGCCTAAAAGACGGCCAGCTTACTATCATTACGCCTCTTGAGGATACGCCGGCCTGGCAGGCAGGGCTTAAGCCGGGAGACCGGATTGTTAAAATCAATAACGAATTGACGCGAGGAATAGATTTAAGCGGTGCAACGAAGAAGCTGCGCGGTAAGCCCGGGGAAGCGGTAACCCTGACTATCTTGAGGGAATCTACGCAGAAAATTTTGGAATTTAAGATCGTGCGGGCCATGATTAAAATCAATGATATCAAGGAAGCTAAAATTCTGACTGATGGCATTGGCTATATACGGCTGGTAGAATTCCGGGAAAATACCCCTAAGGATTTTAAGGCCGCTGTTCAAAAACTTTCCCGGTTTAAGATGGATGCTCTGATACTGGATCTGCGTAATAACCCCGGAGGGCTGCTGGAAAGCGCCTTGGAGATAACCGGAGAGTTTGTCCCCGAAGGGAAATTAATCGCTTATACTCAAGGCAAAAAAGCGGACCAAAATATGCGGTTTATTTCTAAAGCCCGGAGTCCCATACTCAACCTGCCCTTAGTCGTGTTGATTAATCAAGGCTCTGCTTCCGGAAGCGAGATTATTGCCGGGGCATTACAGGATTATAAACGCGCCACAATATTAGGGGTAAAATCTTTTGGTAAGGGCTCGGTGCAGACGGTCATACCTTTAAGCGACGGTTCGGCACTCAGGCTTACTACCAGTAAATATTTTACCCCTTCCGGTAAAGAGATTCACGGCAAGGGCGTTACTCCGGATATTGTTTTAGATGTTACTCCCCAAGGAGCCAGCGGCCAGGAGTTGTTGGAGGAAGCCAGCCTGAGTAATCATCCGGCAAAAAATAAGGCCCCCTGGGATTATAAAACTGACCCGCAGGTAATGGCCGCGATTAACCTTCTAAAATGAAGAAACTCCCTATCGTCATCCTGGCCTTAATTATTCTGGCAGCAGTAGTTTTTATTTTTACCGGAAGGCCCAGGCCTCCGGAAAGACCTTGCTTAGCGGTAAAGGGCAAAATTGCCATTGTCCTGGATGACTGGGGGTATAATTTAAATAACCTGGAAATCCTAGAAGATATAAGGTATCCGCTTACGCTAGCGGTTTTACCGAATCTTAAATATTCCGGGAGGATTTCTGAAGAATTGCATGACCGAGGTTTTGAGATAATCCTGCATTTGCCGATGGAGCCCGAAGAAAAATACAGCCTGGAAAAAAACACTATAAAGGTATCCCTGGAAAAGGCCCAAATACTGCGGATATTGGATAAAGACTTAGCCAGTATAGCTTACGCCAGGGGGGTCTCCAACCATATGGGTTCAAAGGCGACCAGCGATTTAAAGACAATGGAGATTATTCTAAAAGAATTAAAACGCAGGCACCTTTATTTTCTGGATAGCTATGTGACTTCTAAATCCATATGTTTGAGGCTAGCGCGCAAGCTTAACCTGACTTTTTTCAAGCGGGACATATTTCTGGACAATAAGGGGGACAAGGAATACATAAAACAGCAAATTTATGAATTAAAAGTTAAGGCCCGGCTGCGTGGCTTTGCGATAGGGATAGGGCATAACCGCAGGGCTACCCTGGAAGTTTTAAGAGAGGTTATGCCGCTACTGGCCGGGGAAGGCTATAAATTCGTATTTCTATCGGAGATGGCGCAATGATCGTCTTGGGCATAGAAACATCCTGCGATGAAACTTCCGCGGCGCTCGTCCGGGACGGCAGGAAGATCTTATCTAATACAGTTGCCTCTAGCCTGGAGTTCCATAAAAAATACGGAGGAATAATCCCCGAGATAGCCTCCCGGATGCAGTTGGAAACAATCAGTGGCGTCGTAGAGAGCGCGCTAAAAAAAGCGAAAATAAAATTAAAGGATATTGACCTGATCGGCGTAACCAGCGGCCCGGGATTGCTGGGATCCCTTTTAGTCGGGATTTCATTTGCCAAATCTTTAAGTTTAGGTTTAGGCAGGCCCTTATTAGGTGTTAACCACGTCTATAGTCATTTCTACGCTAACTTTCTGACTGGCGAAAAAATTAAATTACCGTTTGTAGCGCTGGTTGTCTCCGGAGGCCATACGAGCTTATTCTATATCCGCGATTTTGACAAAATAGAAGTATTGGGAGAAACCCGGGATGATGCCTGCGGAGAGGCCTTTGATAAGGTAGCTAAAATTTTAGGCTTAGGCTATCCGGGTGGACCGGCAATCGAAAAAATAGCTGCGTCAGGAGAGTTTAAGAAAATCAGGTTTAACTGTTCCGGGACCAGGGACAAACTTGATTTTAGTTTCAGCGGGATAAAGACCGCAGTATTATATTATGTAAGGGCCAGGCGTTTAAGTATGGGAGAAAAAGCGGATATTAGCGCTTCTTTTCAGGAAGCGGTGATTGATGCTTTGGTTAAGAAGGCAATCTTAGCCTGTAAGATGAAGAAAGTGAACCGTTTGGTCGTAGGCGGAGGAGTGGCGGCTAACCGCCGCTTAAGGGGTAAGCTCTACGCGGCCGCAGCGGAAAATAATTTAAATTGTTATTTTCCGGCCCAATCGCTTTGTATGGATAACGCCGCAATGATTGCGGGTTTGGCCCACCAGTTGTTTAAAAAAGGCTACCGGTCAGACTTAACTTTAACCGCGGATTTAAATTAGCCGGCCTTATAATATTGACATCGCTCTATGTTTTTGGTATATATAAAGAGATAAAACAGGCGGACTCGCGCGTATCGCTGCCGGGAGAAAGAGTATAAAATCAAGGAGGTGGGGTATGGCTTTTAAAAAAAAGATGGAAGAAAAAATTTTAGACGTTGACGCCTCCATGCAGGGCAGCTTAATTTTTAAAGATGCCGTAAATTTACGTATTAACGGTAAATTTGAAGGAAATCTTGAGACCAAAGGTAACTTAACGGTCGGCCCGACAGCGGTAGTTTTCGCGGACATTATCGGGGATAACGTGATTATCGGAGGCAGGGTTAAGGGCAGAATAACCGCTAAAGAGAGATTAACCATTCTGCCTTCGGCAATAGTGGAAGGAGATATTTACCCGGCTAAATTAAATGTCGCCGAGGGCGCAATCCTGGAAGGCCGATGTTGGATGCTGCACGACTTTTTAAATGCCGAAGAGCTAGCCAGGTATCTGGAAGTGGACCTTGGTTCAATCATGGAATGGGCAAATTCAGGCAGGGTCCCGGGCAACAAGGAAGGCAACGACTGGAAATTTGAGAGGAAGGCGATCGATTCCTGGGTCGCTTTGGGAAAGATCGATAAGTAACCGGCGGATAAAATTATGGCTGACGAAAAACTTTTAACGGTAAGAGAAGTCTCGCTGCTTCTGAATATTTCAGAAAAAGAGGTTATGAATTTAGCCGAAAGCCGCGCCTTGCCGGCGTACAAGGTAGGCGGCGTATATTTAAGATTTAAAAGAGAGCAGGTGATTGGGTATCAAAAATCATCCCGCCCAACCTCTCCTAAAGTTACGCCTCTGCGCAAGAGCACTGCCAGGGATAAGTTAAGCGATTTTTTCTATTTCAACGATTTTTATATACTGGCCGCTTTATCGGTAATTTTATTGCTTATAATACTCTTGCGGGGTTAAATTAAAAAATAATATAATGTCTTCAAAATCCGGTTTTTGTGATTTAGGATTTGCCAAGGTGGATATAGACAGACAGAAGCGCCGCGGCTTTGCCGAAGTAATCTATTGTCCGGGTAAGGCCAGGGAGCATATCGTTAGGATAGCCAGCCAGTTAATAAAAAATAAACAGGATTTATTGCTTACCAGGCTGGATAAAAAAACCTTTGTTTATCTTAAAAAGAAAATCCCCGGATTAAAATATAATTCGCTAGCCAAAGCAGGTTTTTTAATAAGGAGGCGTTCTCCTGTTAAGAAGGGGCTGGCCCTGGTAATCTCTGCCGGCACAGCGGATATGCCGATAGCCGAAGAAGCTGTAGTTACCCTGGAGACTATGGGCAATTGCGTAAAAAAGCTATATGATGTGGGGGTAGCCGGAGTTCATCGCTTGATACATCATGAAGCTCTTTTAAAAAGCGCGAAAGTGATTATTGTGGTTGCCGGAATGGAAGGCGCACTCGCCAGCTTAGTCGCCGGTTTAGTCAGCGTTCCGGTGATCGCGGTGCCGACGAGTTGCGGTTACGGAGCAAACTTCAAAGGCCTGGCCGCATTATTGACTATGTTAAACAGCTGTTCTCCCGGAATAGCCACGGTAAATATTGATAATGGCTTTGGTGCGGGATATTTTGCCGGCTTGGTTAATAAATGATCCCTTTAAAAGAAGCGATAAAATTCCATGGCCACCTCGGCCCGTATTTAGTTTTGGGGCTTCTTGCCGGAGAGTTGGGTTTAAAAAAAACAGGCGCAAAAAAATATTTCGGCTTAGAAATTAAAGTTTACGGCGTAAATATTAAGCCAAAGTCCTGCCTTATCGATGGCCTGCAATTATCTACCGGCGCAACCTACGGTAAAGGGAACATCAGGAAATATGCTTCCGGCAGGATAAAGGTCATTATGCGTAACACGGAGGATAACAAGGCGGTTACGCTTAGGCTTAAAGGTTCTTTAATAAAGGAACTGGATAATCTAAAAGGGCATGTTAATTCAGAAAACTTTGCCAGGAGATTGTTGAAGATAGGTAAACAGAAGATATTTACCCTAAACTAAGGAGTAAGTGCGCTATGGGCTTATCAGGATTGGATATTTATAAGTTACTGCCAAAAACAAATTGTCGTGAATGCGGTTTTGCCACTTGTCTGGCCTTTGCCATGCAATTGGCCAAGAAAGCAGTTGGTATTGACAAGTGCCCGCACCTGACTGCTGAAGTCCAAGATAAATTAGAAGCCCAGGCATTGCCGCCGATAAAATTAATTACTATGGGTTCGGGAGACAAGCGTCTGGAGATCGGCAATGAAACCGTAATGTTCAGGCATGAAGAAAAATTTCACCGGCCCACGGGGATTGGCTTTATCCTGGAGGATAACCTTAGCGATGGCGAAATTAAAGCTAAAGTTGAAAAGATTAATCAATTGAAATTTGAACGCGTTGGTCAGCCCCTAGAGGTTAACCTGGTGGCTATCCGGCAGAATAATGGCAGCGCAAGGTTTATTGATGCGGTTAGGCTGGTATCAGTTACCACTCCTTTAGTTTTGGTTCTAATGGCTAATGATGCGCAGGCCTTAAAAGGGGGGCTGGAGCTTTTAAAAGGCAGGAATCCGCTGGTTTACCACGCTACTAAAGAAAATCTAAATGAAGTTAGTAAGTTAGCCAAAGAATATAAAGCGCCTTTAGTTGTTTACGGAGAAGACCTGGAGCAGGTCTCTGGATTGGCAGTTGCGCTGGCCAGTCAGGGCGTAAACGATCTGGTTATAGAAACAGGAAAGAAAGGTATTTGCGAAAAAATAGGGGATTTAACGCAAGGGCGCAGGCTGGCCTTAAAAAAATCTGACCGCAGCCTCGGATACCCGTCTTTAGCTGTTATTGAACAGGACGACCCTTACGAGGAGGTGCAGGAGGCAGCCAGTTATATTTCCAAGTATGCCGGGATCATCCTGATGAAAGGGGTTCAGCCCTGGCAGGTTTTGGCGCTCCTGACTTTTCGGCAGAATATCTATACTGACCCGCAAAAGCCGCTTCAGATCGAACCCAAGCTTTATCCGATAGGCCAGGTAAATGACAAATCGCCGGTATTAATTACTACTAATTTTTCCCTTTCTTATTATACGGTCCTGGGAGAAGTAGAGGCAAGTAAGATCCCAGCTTACATTATCAGCGTGGATACGGAAGGTATGTCGGTATTGACTGCCTGGGCAGCAGAGAAATTCACTCCGCACAAAATTACCGAATCCCTAAATAAATTCGGGATTAAAGAAGCTGTTTCGCATAAGCAGTTGGTTATTCCGGGGTATGTGGCGGTAATGAGCGGTGAACTACAGGATGAATCAGGGTTTGAGATCATTGTCGGTCCGAAAGAGGCAGCCGGCATCCCCGCATTTTTAAAGAATCTTTAAATGCATAAATTCAAAGTTACGTTTTATCCGGATAATAAAGCAGTAGAAGTAGCCAAGGATGCGACTATCCTTTCGGCGGCGATCTCCTGCGGGGTGTATATAAAGTCGGACTGCGGCGGAGACGGAGTATGCGGAAGGTGCAAGGTTATTTTAAAAAAAGGCAAAGTCCTGACCCAGTCTACCGGCATAATCGACGCACAAGAGAGAAAACACAATATATATTTAGCCTGTCTTACTACCGTGCATAGCGATTTGGAGGTTGAAGTTCCCGTTGAATCAAGAATGGAGATGCATTCAGGCTTTCAGGGGATTTATTCAGCCTCCGAAGAGGTAGAGTCGCGGGAAGCGGTTTTAAGCGATAAGATATTTAAACATTCGCCGCTGGCCACAAAATTATATTTGGAATTACCCCGGCCTAATTTAAATGATTCCTTAAGCGACCTGGACCGCCTTTTCCGCGGTATCCGCAAAGCGCAAGGTCTGCCGGTTATGCAGACCGGCTTAAGCAATATCAGGCAGCTGGGAGAATTGCTGCGTGATTCCGATTGGAAGATTACGGTCACTCTCGGCAAGAGAAATGATACGGTAGAAATTGTTTTGGTTGAGCCGGGCGATACCTCAAATAAGAACTTTGGTTTTTGTTTTGATATAGGCACAACGACTATTTCCGGACAATTAGTGGATTTGAACACTAAAAAAATATCGGGCACCAGGGTAACCTATAATAAACAGGCCAGTTTTGGTTCGGATGTGATTACGCGCATTATCTACGCCCGCCAGCAAGAGGGGATGGAAAAATTACACGCTGCGGTAACCCAGACGATGAACCAGATAATCAAGGAATTGACCCTTGAGCATAGCGTAGATTTAAACGATGTTACCTGTATTGTTTGCACGGGAAATACGACAATGATACATCTATTGCTGCGGGTTGACCCTACTTATATCAGGCGCGAGCCGTATGTGCCAACGGCAAATTTCCTGCCGGTCTTAAGGGCATCGGAAGCCGGGATAATTATTAATCCGCGCGGGCTCTTGTCCTGCGTGCCGGGGGTATCAAGTTATGTCGGAGGAGATGCGACTAGCGGCGTGCTTTCCAGCGGTTTATATAAGGAAAGGGATTTGAGCATTCTGATCGATATCGGTACTAACGGCGAAATTGCGCTCGGTAATAAAGATTTTCTGGTTGCCTGCGCTGCTTCTGCCGGCCCGGCGTTTGAGGGAAGTGGAGTAAAGTGCGGTATGCGCGCTTCCAGCGGCGCCATTCAGAAAGTAAAGATCAACCCGGAAGACTTTTCACTTGAACTTTCTACTATTGCCGATACCAGGCCGACGGGTATTTGCGGTTCGGGTTACATTGATTTAATCGCTAGCCTGTTTACGGTTGGCGTTATGGATAGGAGCGGCAAGATCAGAATCGCGGAGCATAAGCGGATAAGGGAGGGCGAGAGCGGGAAAGAATTTGTAGTGGTTTTTAAAGAAGATTCCGGTTCGGGAGAGGATATAGTTATCACTGAAGCTGATATCGAAAACATAAAACGGGCGAAGGCTGCGATTTATTCGGCGAGTGCGGTTTTAATTAAACATATGGATTTTAAAATTAAGGATGTAAAAAAGATTTTTATTGCCGGAGGATTTGGCACTTCCCTGGATATAGATAGTGCGATAAAGATCGGCCTGCTTCCGGATTTAGAGAGAAAGAGGTTTTTCTTTATCGGTAACAGCGCATTGGCCGGGGCGCGGCAGATGCTTTTATCCGCAGAGGCGGCCAGGATATCCGAAGAGCTCGCGCGTAAAATTACCTATTTTGAATTATCGGTTGATGCGGGCTATATGGACGAGTATATGGCGGCTTTATTTTTTCCGCACACGGATTTGGATAGGTTTTCTTCGGCGGCAGGCAGGAGAAGCTGAATGGGCCAGGTTATTGCTCTGGCGGGTAAAGGCGGAACCGGTAAAACTACTCTCGCCGCCCTGTTTGTGCGGATCATCAAGGAAAAAAAACTGGGTTCGGTTTTAGCGGTAGACGCTGACCCAAACAGCAATCTTGCCGAAGTTTTAGGGTTGGAGATAAAAGAGAGTATCAGTTCCATACTGGATGATTTGGCCAGCCATCCGCAAAGTGTTCCGGTAAATATGGGTAAAGACGCTTTTATTGAATACCGCGTGCAGACGGCTATAGCTGAGGGTGATAATTTCGATGTTTTGACGATGGGTAGGCCTGAAGGCCCGGGCTGTTATTGCTACGTGAACAACGCCCTGCGTAATGTTATGGGAAAATTAGTTAAAGATTATGATTTTGTGGTGATAGATAATGAAGCAGGCCTGGAGCATTTATCCCGGCGCACTACCGGCCAGACAGATATCCTGGTAGTGGTTTCAGATGCTACGGTTGTTGGGCTAAAGGCCGCTAAAAGAATAGCGGTGTTGACCCGGGAACTGGGCTTAAAGACTAAAAAGGATTTCCTTATTGTTAACCGCTGCGAAAAAGCGATAGACAAGGAAAAGATCAGGGGTTTAAGCCTGGAGCTTCTCGGGGTATTATCAACTGACCCGGAGATTGAAGGTTTAAGCCTGGATGGCCATTCTTTATTCAAGCTGAATAATAATAATGTTACTCTAACGGCTTTAGGCAAATTAGGAGACAGAATATGGCACTGCAACTAATGACGGAAAAATGGTCCGGAGAAGTTTCGGTAGTAAGTATCGGAGCAACCCAGGAAGACAAAGGCACGCGCTCGCACATCCTGAAAATAGGCGGAGAAAAATCTTTACCTTGTTTATTCCGGGAAGGTTCGCTCCCTAATAGACCCCAGATTGTTTTTGAAGTCTGGGATACCCTTCCTTTGGATTGGCCGGATGAATTGACTCGTGGATATAAAGATGTCCTCGGCGATCCGGTGAAATGGGCGCAAATGTGCGTGAAAGAATATAAGGCGCAAGGGATATGCCTGAGATTGCAGGGAGCGCATCAGGATTTTGGCAACAAATCCCCCGAAGAAGAAGCGCAGCTTATCCAAAAAGTATTAAAGAGTGTGCGTGTGCCGTTAATTATCTTAGGCTGCGGGGATGATGCTAAGGATAACCTGCTTTTACCCGCCTGTTCCGAAGCAGCTAAGCAGGAACGTTGTTTGATCGGCCCGGCTACGCAGGATAATTATAAGACGATTGTCGCTAGCGTTCTGGCTGACGGACATAATATTATTGCCGAGAGCCCCATAGATATCAATATCGCTAAGCAGTTGAATGTTTTAATTTCGGATATGGGCCTGACCTTAGAGCGTATTGTTATGGATCCGACTATCGGGGCTTTAGGTTATGGACTGGAGTACGCTTATTCTATTATGGAGCGTAGCCGCCTAGCCGGCCTTTCCGGAGATAAAACACTGGCCTGCCCGTTTATCTGTTTTGTGGGCCAGGAAGCCTGGAGGGCAAAAGAGGCAAAGGTGGGCCCGGCGGAACAGGGAGTAATCTGGGAGGCACTTACCGCGATAGCCTTGGTCCAGGCAGGCGCGAATTTACTGGTTATGCGCCATCCTAAGGCGATAGAAAAGGTCGGTAAGTACATAGATAATTTATTTGAAAGGTAGGTTATGTTTATTATCGGCGAATTAATTAACGGGATGTACGCCAATATCGGCAAGGCGATTAAAGAAAAGGATAAAGCGGAAATTCAAAAATGCGCCTTGCGGCAGATAGAAAGTGGAGCAGATGCCCTGGATATTAATTGCGGGCCGGCGTCAAAGCAGCCCTTAGTTGATATGCCCTGGCTGGTTGAGGTTGTCCAGGAGATTACGGATAAGCCGCTATGTTTAGATTCAAGCAGACATCAGGTTATTGAAGCCGGCCTAAAGGCGGCCAGGAATAAAATAATTATTAATTCCGTTAGCGCGGACAGCGAAAAGTTGGATATCATCATTCCTTTAGCTAAACAATATGGTGCGCAGCTTATCGGTATTACCATCAGCAAAAAAGGCATACCGCAGAATAAAGACCAGCGCCTGGAGCTGGCGGCGACGATTGTCTCTGCCTGCGTAGATAAGGAATTTCCCGTAGAGAACCTGTATCTGGACCCGATAGTCTTGCCGGTAAATGTCGCTCAGGCGCAGTTAAAGGATATCCTGGAATCAATCCGCGAATTTAAAATCATCTCTGAACCTAGCCCTAAAACCACCTTAGGGCTAAGCAATGTTTCGCAAGGCACTAATACCAGGGGCCTGGTAAACCGCACTTTCCTGACTATGGCTATTGCTTACGGCCTGGATTCGGCTATATTAGATCCGACGGATGAGGAGTTGATGGAGGCCTTGATTACCTCCGAGTTGATTTTGAATAAGAATATATACTGTAGTTCGTATTTAGAGGCATATAGGAAAAAGTAAAAGTTGAGTTAATTGCGGTTTATTGGTAGTATATTACTTATGGCGGAGTAGCTCAGCCTGATAGAGCACGCGGCTCATACCCGCTTGGTCGGTGGTTTAAATCCACTCTCCGCCACCAGTTATTTACGAAGAGGTGGCGATTTATCTATAAGGGCAGTCCCCGTAGGGGACCACTCTCCGCCACCATAGATGCTTTATTTTCAACTTTTTAATATAGCAGTTTCTTAAAAAAAGGAGGAAAGATGGCCAAGAAAGAGAACATTGTTATCGAGATAACCGTATTGATTTTAGTCATTGCCGTTGGCATTGCCTATCAAAATTTTCAAAACGCTAAAGAGTCGAGAAAACAGATCGATACGTTGAATAATGCGATCCACGAAAAAAATACCCAGATAATAAAACTTATTAAAGATATAAAGAGAAGGTAAGTTTAATCAGGCAGCGTTAGAGTAAGGAGAAATTTATGAAGAACCTGAAGTTAGCAGGAGCTTTTTCTTGTGTTCTTGGCCTACTCATCTGCAGCGATGCTTTTGCGGATCAGATTGGCGCGCCGATAATCAAAGCCGAGTTTAAGGCGATAGATGTAAATAAAAATGGCCATATTACCCCCGAAGAAATGCAGGCTCACCAGGAGAAGAATTTCAATGAATTAGATAAGAACAAAAACGGGGTGCTGGAGGCAGAGGAAGTAGGCGCGGATAAGACAAGAGTAGTGGGGAAATCCGATAAAGATAAAGACGGGAAAGTTACCCGGCAGGAATCCAGCTCGCAATTCAAAGAATACTTCCGGGAAATGGATGCCAATAAAGATAATAAAATATCGGAAGATGAGTACACCGATTATTGGAAACTGAGAATAAAATTTTGAGGATATAGCGTGGAAAACAGAGAGGAGAACCTGCAGGAGCTCCTGGTTGAATTTGGCTTGGCGCATAAGCGCGTTGAAGAATTACAAGCCCGGGAAAAGAAGCTTTCGCAGGAGCTGGAGGCATCAAGGATAAATGAAGCAAGATATAGGCAGATAGTCCAGAACGCTAACAGTATTATCATGCTTATGGATACCCGGGGTAATATTAGGTTTCTTAACCAGTTTGCCCAGAGATTTTTCGGGTTTTACGAAAAGGATGTCCTGGGCCTGAATATTGTCGGAACGATTGTCGCTAAAACGGATTTATCCGGAAATGACCTGACGCAGATGATTAAAGATATTACCTCAAATCCTGAGCTGCACTCTGTGAATGAAAATGAGAATATCCGCAGTTCCGGAGAACGCGTGCGTATCCTCTGGACGAATAAAGCTATTATAGATAGTTCCGGAGCAATTAAAGAGATCCTTTGTATCGGTAATGAAGTCGCCAAGCCCTCGCAGAAGAGGTAATTGAATGGATGTTAAGCAGAAGGATAAATGGTATTTCAGCCCCGCTTCTTTAATCATTGGTTTCTTATGCGTCGGGCCGCTTGTTTTACCCTTAGTCTGGACTAACCCGCGTTACAATAAAGGGGCCAAGATAGCTATTAGCGCTGTAATAATCATCCTGTCTCTTTTGTTACTAATCGCCATCGGCGGTTCGCTTAAGGTGCTAAACGATTACTACCAGCAGATTGATAAAATAAATTTTTAAATTTAATTAATCTTTTGCTTTTAAAGAGGAGAAAAATCTCCTCTTTTTCTTTTTAACGGGGTTTTCTATAATTATTGGTCAGGGCGTAGAGTATTTGTGAGGTAGAAATAAAGATAATTGTTTCAATGGTTATGGTTGCCGCCGCCGCCCCCAAATAAGAAAAATAGTGGATAAAGATAAAGATTAACGGCAAGCCCAGGAGCGCTGCCAGGACATGTATCCTGGAGTAGATATCCGGCCTTCCGCAAACCAGTAAAAACTGGATCTTAAAGGCATTGGCGCTAATAAAGAACATTGATAGAAGCAGGAGTTTCAAGCTGATTACTACCTCTGGATAATTTTTCCCGCAGGCGATTTTTACAATCACAGGCGAAAGGAAAAAAAGCACCGGTATAGCCAATAGGTAGGTCAGGGTGGTGGAATGCTGGACTTTATGCATTAGCCTTAAGGCCCGGCGTTTACTTTTAGCGAAGATCTTGCTTATCCTCGGATAGATTGCCTGCGAGAGAGAAGCAAGGGGGAATGCCTGGATAACACCGGTTATTTTTTCGGCGATGGAGTAGTAACCGGTTAGCGTATTATTGGTGAGAAGGCCAACGGCAAAGATACGCGTGGCGGTATAGGTATTTATGGCGACGATAGAAATAAAGATCTCCCAGCCCGTTTTTAATTCCTCCCTTATGTTGCTATAACTTTGAAATACGAATTCCAGGTCAAACTCCTTAAAGGCAATATAGAGCCCCAAAAGCCCGGTTATTATAAAAAACAGGGAGTTCAGTAAAGGTACAAGGAGATAATCCGCAGGCTCTTTCACAAATATAAAAAGCGAAACCGTATAGATTATGCCGCCGATAATATTGATTATGGTTATGAACTTCATTTTTTCGGCCCCCTGGAATAACCAGACCGGAAAGAGGGTATTTCCGATAACTGCTCCGAAGCTGAATACATAGAGCAGCCAGTCATGCCTGAACTTAGGGATAGCGTTTATCAGGAACAGTAAGATTAAATAACTTAAAAAAGCAAGAATGAATTTTACGGTCATTACTGTCGAAAATATTGTAGAGGCCTGTTTTTGGTCTTTGCATAAAGATATCTTTCTGGTTGCGGTCAGGCTGAACCCGTAATCCGTGAAAATCATAAAGTACTGGATTAATGCCTGGGCAAAGGCGATCAGGCCGAATTTTTCAGGGCCGATTACTCTGATCAGGTATGGCAGGATAACCAGGGGGATGAGATAACTGATTCCTTGCAGGGTAGAAAGCGAAGTAAAGTTCTCTAAGATAACCCTTTTTTCTTTCGGCGTGATTATTTTTTTGTCCATCGCATTCAATTTACACTTTAAAAAGTAAAAAGTCAATCTTAAATCTTTTCAAAGCAGCCGGGTTATGCTAATATTTATACAATGATTCTGGTTAAGCTAAAGGATACAATCGGAAGGTATAAGCTGATTGACAGAGGGGATTTGGTGCTGGTCGCTGTCTCCGGCGGAGCAGACTCTGTTTGTCTGCTTTATTTGTTGCAGGCCTTAAGCCGAGTTTTAGGGTTTAAGTTACAAATCGCACATCTAGACCATATGCTGCGTAAGGGCTCAAAGAAAGATGCGGAGTTCGTTAAATGCTTAGGGGTTAAGCTCGGTATCCCCGTTGTTACCGGCAAAATAAATGTAAGAGGATTAGCTAAAAAAGGCTCACTTGAGGAAATTGCCCGGAACGCGCGTTTAGAGTTTTTACTGAAGGTGGCTAAGGGAATCAAAGCGGATAAAATTGCTCTAGCGCATAATCTGGACGATCAGGCTGAAACAGTGCTGATGCGGATTTTAAGGGGCACCGGCCTCTACGGTTTAGCCGGGATTATTCCTAAAAGAAAACTCTACGGTTTTACAGTTATCCGTCCGTTAATCCGGGTGCAGCGCAGGGAGATAGAGGCATTCCTAAAGAGAAAAAGAATCAAGCCGCGTATCGATAAAACAAACTTTCAGGATGTTTATTTCAGGAATAAGCTCCGTAATAAATTAATCCCCTTGCTTAAAGAGCAATATAACCCGCGCATAAAGGATGCTTTAAGCAATATGGCTGAAAGCATTGCTTTTGATTATGATTACTTGAACCGGCAAGCCCTGCGCTTAGCCGAGGGAAAGCACAACCGGATAGATATCGCCAAATTCTTAAAACTGCATCCGGCAATGCAAAGGCTTATCTTGCGCTTGAATATATCCCGGCTCCAGGGCTCAACCCGCCGGATAACCTTTGCGCATGTAAAGGAAATTGAGGACTTAATCGCCAACCGCCCGGTAAATTCCATTGTTAATCTGCCTAAAGGCATAGTGGTACTTAAGAAGACTAAGAGTATTCTTTTCTATTGTAGGCACGGCAGCACAAGCTGTTGACACTCCCCGTAAAGAGTGGTATATTAAATCCAATCTAGCCTATTTTTAGCGGGTTATTTATTTAAGGAAAGGAGATGATTATATTGTCAGAAGTCGAAGTTAAGAGAGATGAGTCTTTTGAATCGGCACTGCGCCGTTTTAAGAAGAAAATTGAACAGGAAGGCATCCTCAGAGAAGTCCGGGACCGCAAGCATTACGAGAAACCCAGTGAGCGTAAGAGAAAGAGGGCCAAAGAGAGAAGATAAGAATGCCTCTGGCTATTTCAACTTCTTGGAACGCTGCACGCCACACTAACGTCAAAAATCTGCTCTTTGAAATAAAAAAGCTGGGCTTTGCGGATTTAGAGCTTAGTTTTAATTTAACCGCCGCGATGGTATCCGAGATTGGCCGGCTGAGCGCGAATAACGCATTTCACATAGGCAGTGTGCATAATTATTGCCCTATTCCCGAAGGTTTTCTGCGCCAGGATGCCCTGCCGGATTGCTATTCCATGTCTTCTTTTAATAAAGAGGAGCGGGATTTAGCCATAAAATACACTAAGATAACCATAGATACAGCCAGGCTTTTAGGAGCTAAGGTAGTTGTTTTGCATTGCGGCAGGGTCCAGATGCCGGACCAGACAAAAAAACTTATTGAACTTTATGACCTCGGGCTTAAAGATACTCCTGTCTTTCTTCAGGTAAAAGAAGATACCTTGAGGGAAAGGGCGACCATTGCTCAGCCATTTTTTGATTATACCCTCAGGTCTTTGGAAGAATTAAATGCCTACGCTCAAAGCCAGGAGGTCTATTTAGGCATAGAAAACAGGTTTTATTACCGCGAGATACCTAATCTGCAGGAGATAGGCATAATCCTGGAGGAATTTAAATCCTCCCATATTTTTTACTGGCACGATACCGGTCATGCCCAGGTTATGGAGAATCTGGGGTTTGCCCGTCATAAAGATTACCTGGATGCATATGCTCAAAATATGGTCGGCATACATCTGCATAATATAATTGGCTGCCAGGACCATCAGGCGCCGGTTAACGGAGATCTAAATTTCTTAGAGCTTGCGCCTTACCTGAAGAAAGAGACCCTAAAAGTTATGGAAGCGCATTATCCGGCTTCGCCCCAGGATATCAAGAAAAGCAAAGAATTTTTGGAAAATATATATGACGGAAATATCTAAAATACGCCGGGCGCAAGTAGCCGGCCAGTTCTATCCGGCGAAAGCTTCGGATATCCAAGAACAAATCGGCGGTTTTATCGATGGCCAAGAGGTAAAAATAGACGCTTTAGCCTGCCTGCTTCCTCATGCCGGGTATCAATATTCGGGCAGGGTAGCCAGCCAGACCGTTGCCAGGATAAATATAAAAGATAAAGTAGTCCTTTTGGGGCCTAATCATACCGGTAACGGGGCAGTGTACAGCTTAATGGCTGAAGGCGCATGGCAGACGCCCCTGGGCCGGGTAAATATAGATACGCTATTAGCCAAAAGTATACTGGCCGGGTCAAAATATTTAGAGAATGATAGCCTGGCGCATGCCCGGGAACATTCTTTAGAGGTAGAATTGCCGATTTTACAGTATTTTAAAGATGCTTTTGAAATTGTACCCATCGCGTTTATGTCGGATGATTTGACAGTGCTTAAAAAAATAGGGGAAGAGATTGCCGGGGTTATTCAAGATGCCGGCTTAAAAGAGAGGACCCTGCTGGTCGCCAGTTCGGACCTGACCCATTACGAACCGCAAAGCGCAGCCGTGGAGAAGGATAAAAAAGCAATTGCGGCCATCTTAGAGCTTAATCCGGATAAGCTAATGCGGGAAGTAAAAAATTCTAATATTTCGATGTGCGGCTATGCTCCGGTGATAGCGATGTTAGCTGCGGTTAACTCTTTAGGCGCTAAAGGCGCCCGGCTGGTAAAATACCAGACCAGCGCGGATTCAACCGGCGATGAGAGCGCGGTTGTCGGCTATGCCGGCATAATCATAAACTAATATGGAAGATAAAAGGAAAGAATTTATGCCTCCTGTTCCGGATTTTAAATTTTTTATCAGCACGCTTTCTTTACAGGCTTCCATTTTTTTAGGCCAGCTTGCGAATCCGGTTACCCGCAAGAATGAAGAGGATTTACCCCAGGCAAAATTCATTATTGATACCTTAGGGATGCTCCAGGAAAAAACCAAGGGAAATCTGAGCGAGGAGGAAGCGGCTCTTTTAGAGAACCTGCTCTATGAGTTAAGAACGTCCTATCTTACCAAAGGCAAAGGAGAAGCCAAATGATCGATAAAGAGTTACTGGATATTTTAGCCTGCCCCGGTTGCAAAGCGGATGTGGAGCTAAAAGGTAATAAGATCGTTTGTAAAAAATGCGGCAAGAAATACCCCATAAAAGATGGCATTCCGGTAATGCTGATTGACGAAGCGGAAGATTAAAATTATGAAAAAAATACTGGTGATCCACGGTCCGAATTTAAATCTACTAGGGCAGCGAGAACCTCAGGTTTACGGTAAGGTGACCTTAGCAACGATTAACAGTAGCCTTAAGAAAATAGCCCAAAAAAGAAAAGCTAGCCTGGTCATTAAGCAATCTAACCATGAAGGCGAGATCGTAGATTTAATCGGTAAGGCCAGGGGAAAATTTAACGCTATTTTGATTAATCCGGCTGCCTATACGCATACGAGCGTGGCCGTAAGGGATGCGCTCTCCGCTTGCGGAATACCGGCTATAGAAGTGCATTTATCCAATATTTATTCCCGCGAAGAATTCCGGCAAAAATCTCTTATCAGCCCCGTAGTTAAGGGTTCGATTCTGGGTTTTGGCGCCAAGAGCTACCTATTGGGGCTTGAGGCCCTGCTGGATTTACTTGATGCATAATGAGAGCGCGCCTGCAAAAATTTTTAAAACGTCTAAAACAAGAAAACCTCGATGGTTTCATTGTTTCATCTCCCGCGAACATATCCTATCTTAGCGGTTTTACTTCCTGTGACGCTTATCTTTTAGCAGCTAAAAAAGAAATAGTTTACTTTACCGATTCCAGGTATGCGCAGGAAGTAAAGCCTAAACTTAAAAGGTGGGCTAGCCTGAAGAAGATTAATGGCTCGGTATTTGAAATTATCGCCAACACCTGCCGGGACTTACAGCTAAGAAGAATAGGTTTTGAAGGCAGGCATATGGCTTATGCCGAATATAGAAAGATTAAAGGGTATCTTCGGCCCGGTGAATATTTAATACCTACGCACAGTTTGATTGAAAGTTTGAGGCAGGTTAAGGATGCCGGGGAAATAGAAAAAATAAGAGAGGCGCTTAAGATTACCGGCCTGGCCCTGCAATTTGTTAGAAGCTTTATTAAGCCGGGGACAAAAGAACTGGAAGTTGCTGCAGAATTGGAAAGGTTTATCCGTTATAACGGAGCGATTGGCGCGGCTTTTGATATTATTGTCGCCTCCGGCCCTAATTCTGCCTACCCGCATCATCGTCCGGGGCAGAAAAAGATCCGGGAAGGCGAACTAGTGCTGATTGATATCGGGGTGGATTATTTTGGCTATAAATCTGACTTGACAAGGGTCTTCTTTTCAGATAAAATTAAAGATCTTACCCGGCGTATTTATGATATTGTCCTTGAGGCGCAGAGAAAAGCAATAACTAAGATCCGGCCGGGTGAAGAGATAGCTAGGATTGATGCCTTGGCGCGTAACTACATAGCGGACAAGGGTTACGCAAAATTTTTTGGTCATAGCTTAGGCCACGGAGTAGGCCTGGAAACACATGAGGCTCCGTCAATATCAGCTAATTTTGGGGGGGTTTTACTTCCGGGCATGGTTTTTACGGTTGAGCCGGCTGTTTATCTGACAGGTAAGTTTGGAATAAGAATAGAGGATATGATTTTAGTAACCAAGAAGGGATGCGAGGTGCTCAGTGGCTTTGTCCATAAATGAAATTAAATCCGGGGTAACTATTTTGGTAGATGATGCTGTTTATGTGGTCGTAGACGCTCAGCACGTGAAACCCGGCAAGGGCGCGGCTTTTGTGCGGGCTAAGCTAAGGAATATGAAGAATTCCAATATCCAGGAGAAGACTTTCCGGGGCGATGAAAAAATAGAACAGGCATTTGTGGATGAAAGGAAGCTGCAATACCAGTATAACTCCGGGCACCTCTACCATTTTATGGACCAGGATAATTTTGAAGAGGTTACCGTTTCCGAGGATAATGTCGGAGATAGGGCGAAGTTCCTGAAAGACAACCTGGAGGTAATGGGGTATTTCTATAAAAATGATTTTCTTACGGTCAACCTTCCTAATTTTATTGAAGTTGAGATTATTCATACCGAACCCGGCATAAAAGGGGATACGGCTAAAAGCGGGACCAAGCCGGCAGAGATAGAAACCGGGGCAACTATCCAGGTGCCATTATTTATTGATGTAGGCGACAGGATCAAAGTGGATACGCGTAGCGCCGAATACGTTGAGAGGGTTAATTAAAGAGCCTGCCTGCCGGCAGGCAGGGAGCCTCGTAGGAGAAAGGTGAGAAATGAACATCAAAGAGATAAAAGAGATGGTTAACCTGATGAATGAAAATGGCCTCGTTGAGTTGGAGATAGAAAAAGAAGGTATGCGGATCAGGCTTAAAAAGACTTCATCTGGCATTGAAGGTTTTAGCGGGCCTATTGTTGTAGAGCGGCAGAACAGCGCGGATACGGGAATGAAACAGATCAGCGAGTCAGCCAGGCAGTCACAGGTTAAGACAGTAGAGGTAAAATCTCCGATGGTCGGGACTTTTTACCGTGCTCCCAGCCCTGAAGCTGTTCCTTATGTGGAGGTCGGCCAAAATATTGAGCCTGGGCAGGTTATCTGTATAATTGAAGCAATGAAGCTGATGAACGAAATTAAATCTGAGGTCAAGGGTAAAATCCTGGAAATCCTGGTAGATAATGCTGAGCCCGTGGAATTTGGCCAGCCCATTTTTCTGATTGAACCGGCATAACTGGAAGTTAAGTTAAAATTAAATGTTTTCTAAAATACTCATTGCTAACCGCGGCGAAATCGCCCTCAGGATTATACGCGCCTGCCGTGAATTAGGGATCCGGACTGTTGCCGTATATTCACAAATAGACAGGGATTCCCTGCATGTGCGCCTGGCTGACGAAGCCATCTGCATAGGCCAGGCAGCATCATCTGGCAGTTACCTAAACATCCCCGCAATCATCAGCGCAGCCGAAATTACCGACGTAGAAGCAATCCATCCCGGCTACGGTTTTTTAGCCGAAAATCCGCATTTTGCCGAAATCTGCCAATCCTGTAAAATTACTTTTATCGGGCCGACTCCGGAAAATATCCGGCTTATGGGAGATAAGATGGCTGCCCGTACCTCCATGCATAAGGCGGGCTTACCGATAATCCCGGGGAGCGCCAACGTAATCAGGAGCAAGGAAGAGGCTCTTAAAACAGCCAAATTAATAGGCTATCCGGTGATCATCAAGGCTGCTTCCGGGGGCGGCGGAAAAGGGATGCGCATATGCCATAATGACCTTACTTTAGTATCCAGCTTAATGACTGCACAGGCAGAGGCCGAAGCAAATTTTGGTAATCCCGATGTTTATATTGAAAAATATATTGAGAAACCGCGCCACATTGAAGTCCAGATTATCGGCGACCATTCTGGTCATGTCCTGCAGCTGGGGGAGAGGGACTGTAGCATTCAAAGGCGCCATCAAAAGTTACTCGAGGAATCTCCTTCATCCGTTGTGGACACAAAGATGCGTAAGCGCCTGGGCGAAATGGTCATTAAGGGGATAAAATCCATAAATTATGTGAGCTGTGGGACGATTGAATTCCTATTGGATGAGAAAACAAATAATTTTTACTTTATGGAAATGAATACCCGTATCCAGGTCGAGCATCCGGTTACCGAGATGGTTACAGGAATAGACTTGATTAAAGAGCAGATACGCGTTGCCTCGGGGGAAAAACTGAAGATCAAGCAGGAAGATGTCCGTATCAGGGGCGCGGCGATTGAATGCCGGATTAATGCCGAAGACCCGGATAACAATTTTATGCCTCAACCGGGCAAAATCGGGACCCTGGTCTTGCCCGGCGGCCCGAATGTGCGCGTAGATACGCATATCTACGCTGGTTATACAATCCCGTCTCAGTATGATTCACTTATAGCTAAGTTGATCGTTCATGGGGATAACCGCCAGGAGGCAATTAAGATTATGTACCGGGCATTAACCGAGTTTCATGTTTCGCCGATAAAGACCACTATTCCGTTCCACTTAAAACTTATGCAGAACCCGCTTTTCTTAAAAGGCGATATTTCCACGCATTTTGTCCAGGATTTACTGAAAGAAGAGGCAGAGATAGAAAGGAGCAATTGATGAGGATATTTACGGTTCTCGGTGTATTATTTTATGCCGCGGTAATTATATTAGGTGGTATCATTTTAGTTGCTTTCTCCTTAAACTTACTCCAGCCCCAGTATATAAATAACATATTTGATTATATCCAGAGCAGCCCTAATTCCCGGATCTTCACCGGGCTTTCCGGGGTAATTTTAATCCTGGTGAGTTTTTCCTTTGCCCGGATTATCCTCGGCCGCTTGCAGCGCGAAAAGACCATTGCTTTTGACACCGCTTCAGGAGAAGTTACCATTGCTTTATCCGCCGTAGAGGATTTGATCCGCAGGCTCACCGGGGTTATTCCCGAAATCAAGGAATTAAGGCCGGATGTTATTGCTAACAAGAAAGGCATTATGGTAGATTTGAGGGTGGTTTTAAAAAAAGAGGCAAACATACCGGAACTGACCTCGCGGCTGCAGGATATCACCAAGTCTAAAATTCAGGAGGTCTTAGGGGTTGAAGAGCAGATTACCGTAAGGATACACATAGCCAAGATTATCGCGCTGGATGAAAAGGAAAGAAATAAAAAGAATATTGCAAAAGAAGAACCTACGGTTCCTTTTAGAGGATACGATAGGGCATAAAATAAAGGAGAGCAGATGGAAAGAATAGGAGTACTGACAGGCGGAGGCGATTGCCCGGGGTTAAATTCGGTAATCCGGGCAGTAGTGCGCAAATCTCTATTGGAAGGCTATGCAGTAGTAGGCATTAAGAACGGCTGGAAAGGATTAGTAGAAAACGATACTATGCTGTTAGATGTGAATGCGGTATCCGGAATATTACCGCGGGGAGGCACGATTCTGGGTACATCCAGGACTAATCCTTATAAGAAAGAGGGAGATCCAGAAAAGGTCAAAGATAGTTTTAAAAAGATGGAGCTATACGCTTTGGTGGCTGTGGGGGGAGAGGACACTCTGGGCGTGGCCTCAAAATTAGCTCAGGACGGCATACCCAATATTGTGGGCGTGCCTAAAACTATAGATAACGACCTTTCGGCGACAGATTACACCTTTGGTTTTGATACTGCTTTGAATATCGCTACGGAATGTATTGACCGTCTGCATACTACCGCCGAGAGCCATCATCGTATTATTGTGGCAGAAGTTATGGGGAGGCATGCCGGTTGGATTGCCATTGAAGCGGGTATTGCCGGAGGCGCAGACGTGGTGTTAATCCCTGAAATACCCATTGACCTGGAAGAAGTTTGTAATATTATCAAAAAACGCCACGCCCGGGGAAAAACCTTCAGCATTGTCGTGGTGGCCGAAGGCGCGCAGTTTAAAGACAAGGGCTTAGTTACCCAGGAGCAAAAATTGGATTCATTCGGCCATGTGCGCCTGGGAGGAATCGGAGAAGCGCTGGCCAATGAAATAGAAAAAAGGACGGGCTATGAAACCAGGGTTAGTGTTTTCGGGCATATCCAGAGAGGCGGCACGCCCACGGCGTTTGATAGAGTCTTAGGTACGCGCTTCGGCGTAAAAGCGGTAGAGTTAATCAAAAATAAAAAATTCGGCAGGATGGTTGCCCTGCAAGGGATTAAAATAATCGATGTCCCGTTATCCGACGCAGTCAAGGCCTTAAAAACGGTAGATATGGAGCTTTACGATATCGCCAAGGTATTCTTTGGCTAAGAGGGTGGAATATGAGAGAAAGAGTTCAGGAGATTATCTTAGAGAGTATCCAGATCAAAGAAGAGCTATTGAAGAGCAAAGTCAGTTTGATCCTGGAGATTTCGGAAGCAATAATAGAGGCGCTTAAAAAAGGCGGCAAACTGATTGTATTCGGCAATGGAGGGTCTGCGGGCGATGCCCAGCATATCGTTGCTGAGCTAGTCGGGAGGTTTAAAAAGGACCGGCCAGCCTTAGCCGCGCTAGCCCTGACCACGAATACTTCTATAATTACGGCTTTAGCCAATGATTTTGGTTATGATATAATTTTCAGCCGCCAGCTGGAGGCATTAGCCGGAAAGTTTGACGTGGCCCTTGGTATATCTACAAGCGGAAAGGCGAAAAATGTGGCGTTAGGGTTTAAGCAGGCCAGAAAAATGGGCTTAAAAACCATTGCTTTAACCGGAGGGGATGGGGGGGAACTGGTCAAGTCAGCGGACCTGGCTTTAGTCGTACCCTCTAGCGTCACTGCCCGCATCCAGGAAGCGCATATTACTATAGGACACATTTTATGCGAACTCATAGAAGAAGCCGGCATCGCTTAAGCGGCAGTAAAATAAAAAGTTTAAATGCGCTTAAGAAATTAGTTAAAGAATTAAAAAAAGAAGGCAGAAAAGTAGTTTTCACCAACGGCTGCTTTGATATCCTGCACTATGGCCACGCCAAATACCTTCAGGATGCCAAGAACGCCGGCGATATCCTGGTCGTGGGTGTAAATAGCGACACATCGGTTAGAAAGATTAAAGGTAAGCATAGGCCTGTTGTAGGTGAAAAAAGCCGCCTTAAATTATTAGCTGCTTTAGAGAGCGTTGATTACCTAACCTTATTTAAAGAGGCTACCCCGCTTAAATTAATCCAAGAGGTTAAGCCGGATATCCTGATTAAAGGAGCGGATTGGAATAAAAGTAATATAGTAGGCAATGACTTTGTGCTGGGATACGGCGGAAAAGTGCAGACCGTAAGGCTGGTAAAAGGCCTTTCTACTACCAATCTGATTAAGAAGATTGCCCGGAAGCGCTAAGAGAAGTACAACCAAGAGAATCATTGACGCCAATATAAACCGCGTAAAGGAGGGATTGCGCGTCTGCGAAGAAATTACCCGGTTTATATTAAATAACCGTTTACTTACCCGCGAGCTTAAAGAAGCGCGCCACCAGATCGATGCAGCGGCAAGGAGCCTAGCCGCACGCAGTGAACTGCTCCAGGAGAGGCTAAGTTCAAGCGATGTAGGGGAAAATATTTATGCCAACGAATTAAAAAGGGACAGCCTTAAGGATATCTTTTTTGCCAATATTCAAAGAGTCAAGGAATCAGTAAGAGTCTTGGAGGAATTCAGCAAGCTGATTAATATAAATTCCAGCCTTAAATTCAAAAAGGTTAGGTATAAAATATATGCGATTGAGAAGAAGGCGTCTGCAAAGATCTCGGCTTTATGCGCTCATTGATAAAGATACGATTAAGAAACCTGGTCCGGCACTGGCTAAAAAATTAGCTGTTTCCGGGGCAGATATCATCCAGCTAAGGGATAAGCATTCTCCCCGGGCAAGCATATTAAAAGAAGCTGTTTCCATCAGCCGGGCGCTTAAAAATAAGAGCACCATTTTTATCGTCAATGATTATCCCGATATAGCGAAATTATCGGGAAGCGACGGTTTGCATATCGGGCAATCCGACGTATCGCTTAAAAAAGCCAGGAGTATTTTGGGTAAAAACAGGCTGATCGGGGTTTCTTGTTCTAATTTAGAAGAAGCGTTGGAGGCAGAAAAAGCCGGAGCGGATTATATAGGTCTGGGGCCGGTATTTAAAACGCCGACCAAGGCCGGCTGTAAGCCTATTGGCCTAAAAAGCCTTAAAGAATTAACCCGGAGGGTCAGTATCCCGGTTTTTGCCATAGGGAGCATAACCCGGGATAACCTGAAAAAAATTACCGCTTGCGGCATAAAGAGGATAGCGATATGCCGCGCAATTTTAAAAAGCAGGGATATACAAAAGGCTGCGGCATATTTTTCCGTAAAATTAAAAGAGACGAAATGACGCAATTAGAATGCGCTAAAAATAATAAACTTACTTCCTTGATGCGGAAGATTTGCCGCCAGGAGGGAGTGTCTGCCCAAAACCTGCTTAGGTACATAAAAGAAGGCAAAGTAGTTTTGCTCAAGAATAGATCCCATAACCTGGCTAAGCCCTGCGCTGTCGGATTCTCCCTGCGCACTAAGGTAAATTCCAACCTGGGTACCTCAACTGACAAATCCCGCATTAAAGAAGAATTAAAAAAATTAGCTGTTTCTATAAAATACGGCGCAGATACAGTGATGGATTTAAGCGTGGGCGGTAACTTAAGGCTAGTCCGCAGCCAGATCCTGAAATTTTCCACTATTCCCGTAGGAACAGTACCGGTATATGAGATTGCCGTAAATGCCCAGGACAAAAAAAAGGATTTTCTTAGTTTTGGACCGGACGATATACTAAATGTTTTAGAGGCGCAGGCAGAGGAGGGGGTAGATTTTTTTACTATCCACTCCGGAGTAACAAGGGATAATTTAAGGGTTCTTAAAAAAAACCGGAGAGTGCTGGGGATTGTTTCAAGGGGAGGAGCAATAATCGCGAATTGGATCAGCAGGTACGGTAAGGAAAATCCGTTTTATGAATATTTTGATGAAATTCTGGATATCGCCTATAAATATGATGTGGTTTTAAGCCTGGGTGACGGGATGCGCCCCGGCTCTATCGCTGATGCTACGGATAAAACACAGCTTGCCGAGCTCAAAACGTTAGGGGAATTGGCGAAGCGAGCAAAAAGAAGGAATGTCCAGGTGATGATTGAAGGGCCGGGGCATGTTCCTTTAAATCAAATTGAAAAAAATATAATTTTAGAGAAAAAGCTCTGTCATCAGGCGCCGTTCTATGTGTTGGGGCCTATTGTGACTGATGTGGCCAGCGGCTATGACCATATTACCGCTGCCATAGGCGGAGCTGTGGCTGCTGGCTTTGGTGCGGATTTTCTATGTTATGTCACTCCCGCTGAACACCTGAAGCACCCGTCAATAGATGATGTTAAGGATGGAGTTGTCGCTTCCAGGATCGCCGCCCATGCTGCGGATATAGTAAAAAATAACCGTTCGGCGATAAAATGGGACAGGGAAATGTCTCTGGCCCGCAAGAAACGTAATTGGCAAAAACAGATTAAGCTCTCTATAGACCCGCAGAAAGCCGGGGAATACCGGAAATCGTCCCAACCGAAGAATAACGATGTCTGCACGATGTGCGGGAGATATTGTTCCATTAAGCTGATGGATAAATGTATGCGGGCGTAGTTCATCGGTAGAACACCAGCTTCCCAAGCTGGATAGGAGGGTTCGATTCCCTTCGCCCGCTCCAGAATACAGCAGGAGAAATGAAGAAGAAATTATTAATAATTTTATTCAGTTTAGGGGTAAGCGGCTGCGCAACGGCTCCCTATGTACAGCCTGCCGCGGTCAAAATACCTGCGGGCATGACCGGCACTTATCACCGCATTCAAAAAGGCCAAACCCTTTGGAAGATATCCAGGATTTATGGAGTTGACCTGGAAGAGTTAGCCCGGATAAACCGCATATCCGATGCCACGGTAATAGAAATCGGCCGGCAGTTATTTATCCCTAACCGTTTTAAAGTACAGCCGACAAGCGCCGGGTACAGCGATAATGACGATTTTATCTGGCCGTTAGCCGGCAGGACAATCGGTTCATTCGGCCAGATGATTAATAATAAGGTCAATAAAGGCATAAATATACAACCTTACGGTTCTTTAGAAGTAGCCGCTTCCCGGGGCGGTAAGGTGGTTTTTTTAAGCAGGGATTTCGCGGGGTTGGGTAAGACCGTAATTATTGAACATAAAGACGGATTATTTACGGTTTACGCCAGGAATTCCGAGATATTTGTTAGGGCCGGGGATAATGTGCAGAAAGGCTCGGTTATCGCCAAGACAGGCTCAAGCGGCCGGGATAAGAATACTTACCTGCATTTTGAAATAAGGAAAGGGCATATTTCCCAGAATCCTTTATTTTATTTACCATGATAAAAAAAATATTTTTTGGAAGAGATTCCTATCTGGAGTTGCTGGAGAAGCGTGTAAGCGGATTAAAAGACAACTATCGCCAGAACATCGCTATAATCGGTGACGAGCTGGTAGGTAAAACTTCTCTAATCTTCCGTTTTCTCGATAAATTCCAGGATAATCGCATTGTCATGCTTTATCTTGAGGCCAGGCCCGAATCGTTGGATTCTTTCGCCAAGAGGTTTAGCGGAGTCCTGCTCTATAATTTCCTCAGCAATAGCGGTATAGCCTTAAAAGAAGACCTGGATTTTCTTATACGCAAATCCGAAAAATATGCGCCTAAAACTGTGGAAAAGATACGTTTTATCCTGAGCAGCTTGAACAGAAGAAAGAAGAAGGATATATTTAGCGAATTGAACCTGCTTTGTGAAATAATCCACCAGGAGACAGGCAAGTCTTGCGTGGTAATATTTGACGAATTCCAAAATTTAGAGAGCGTGGGTTTTGCCAACCTCTACCGTGAATGGTCCAAACTCCTCGTTACTAATAAGAACACGATGTATATAATTTTAAGCTCGATGAAATTTAAAGCTAAAAGCGTGCTCTCCAAGAACCTTTCCCTTCTGTTCGGTAATTTTGAAGTAGTGACAGTTGAACCGTTCGACATAAAGGCCAGTGAAGAATATTTGGCTAGCCGGCTTTATACCGTTAATTTAAGTACGCCATTAAAGAATTTCATCGTGCATTTTACCGGCGGCTGCCCTATGTATCTTGAAATTATCGCCAATGCCTTACTGGAGAATAAGGGGGTTACGCTTTCAGAAATACTGGAGAGCCTGCTTTTTGATTCCGCCGGCCTATTAAACCAGAGATTTTCCAGCTATGTCAAAATGTTCCTTGAGCATCCGCACAGCAATGACTGCATATCTATCCTTTATTTAGTCTCCAACGGCAGGAACAGGATAAAGGATATCGCCCATATCCTGCATATGCAGAAAAAAGAATTACTTGTCAGAATTAACTATTTATTGGAGCTGGATACCCTGGCGCGCAGCGCAGACTTTTTAAAGATCAACGATAGGGTGTTTAGTTTCTGGATAAAGTTTGTTTATCAGGAGAAGCTGCATTCCCTCACCTTTGACGCTAAAAACCAGAAGACCAGGTTCCGCGATAGCCTGCAGGATTTAATCCAGGAATTTATAGCCAATGCCCAAAAGCCGCTTATGGAAAGGATGAATGAACTGCTTTGCCTGTTTGAAAATGAAATGGTGCAGTTGGAAAGAAAAAAGATCCGCTTAAACCACTTCCGTGAAATAAAACCGCTGCGTTTTAATAGCCGGGTATTAAAAAATGGATTGATCGGCCGTTCTAATGAAAGCCTGTGGATTGTAGCGTTAAAAACGGATTTACTGACCGAAGAGGACGTACTGGAATTTTCCCGGGAATGCCGCAGGTACCGGCATAAGCTGCAAAGAAAAATTATCATAACCTTAAAGGATATTGATATGAATACCAGGCTCAGGGCGTTAGAAGAAAAAATCTGGGCCTGGGATATAAATAATTTAAATCAGATCCTGGATCTATATTCGCGGCCGCGGGTGATCGCATGAAAATAGTAGTGATTTCGGATACGCACATCCATGACCAAGAAGCCAGTCTTCCAGCAAGTTTAGTAGAAGAACTCAGGAATGCGGATATGGTTATCCACGCAGGAGACTTTGTAAGTATGGGGATATTTGAAAAGTTGAAGTCCCTGTGCACGGATTTTCGGGCAGTCTGCGGGAATATGGACCCGCAGGGGATCTGCGAAGCCTTGCCGCGAAAAATAATCTTGAAGGCCGGAAAATTCAAGATCGGAATTATGCACGGTTACGGTGCCTCGAACAACCTCATTGAGGTACTCTCCGGTGAATTCCGGGCCGAAAAGCCGGATATAGTCATATTCGGCCATTCACACTCGGCTTGCAACGAAAAAATAGGCGGCATTTTATTCTTTAACCCCGGCAGCCTGATGGACAAAGTATTTGCTAAAACTAATACCTACGGGATCATCGAGATTAATGATAAAATAGAAGCAAAAATAATCGCACTATGAAAATGGATAAACTTTGGGCGCCCTGGAGGACTAGTTACGTACAAAACATAAAGCAGAAAAAGTGTATATTCTGCCAGAGCTCAACCAGGAAGCCCAAGGGTTATGTAGTATTTAAAACCAGACACACGTCGGTAATTTTGAACATCTTTCCATATAATAACGGGCATCTTTTGGTTAGCCCTTTGCGGCATGTCAACCGGCTTGAACAGTTAAGGGATGAAGAGGTAATGGATTTATTTTATGCTTTAAAGAGGGCTAAAAAGCTTTTGGAAAAAGTTTTGAAACCTCAGGGGTATAACCTCGGCCTAAACCTTTCTAAGAACGCCGGCGCAGGGATAACCGGGCATTTGCATATACACATAGTCCCGAGATGGAAAGGCGATACCAACTTTATGCCGGTATTATTTAACACTAAGATAATTTCTCAATCATTGGATGAATTGCATAAACAATTAAAAGATGCTCAAGCAAAATAAGATTAAGATATTCGAGAACAGGATCCTGGCTCCTTACGCTATGAAGAGTGAATTCAGTAAAGGGCGGGTATATCCTGAAAAAACCCATCCCTATAGGTCGGATTACCAGCGTGACCGCGACAGGATCGTGCACTCCGCCGCTTTTAGAAGGCTCGAATACAAAACCCAGGTATTTGTAAACCACGAAGGGGATTATTACCGTACGCGCCTTACGCATACTATAGAAGTAGCCCAGATAGCCCGGACCATTGCCGGTGTTTTGGGTTTAAATACGGATTTAACCGAAGCAATTGCCCTGGCCCACGACTTAGGGCATACGGCATTCGGCCACTCCGGGGAAGACGCCTTAAATGAACTGATGATTAAAAGCGGCGGGTTTAACCATAATTTACAGGGCCTGCGAGTCGTGGATTACCTGGAGGAAAGGTATCCTGATTTTCCCGGAATTAATTTGACCTGGGAAGTAAGGGAGGGGATAGTCAAACACTCTACGGTTTTTGATAAATCAATAAAGATAAGGGGGTTGGCGCCCGCAGAAGGCCCGTCATTAGAAACGCAGGTTGTGGATATCGCTGATGAAATAGCCTATGATAACCATGACCTTGATGATGGTTTGACTTCGGGGTTGATCAGGGAATCGGATTTGGAAAACCTGGCTATCTGGGAAAGGATCAATAAGCGTATTGCTAAGAGGTACAGCGGGATATCCCCGGAAAAAAGAAAATATTTAATTATCCGTTCATTGATTGATTTGCAGGTTACGGATTTAATAGGGGAGGCGGAGAAAAATATCGTCAAGCTAAAGCTTAAATCCTATAAAGATGCCAAAAATATAGATAAAAAAATTATCACTTTTAGCCAGGATATGCTAAAATTAAGAAAGCCGCTGCGCGCGTTTCTTATGGCCAGGCTCTATCACCATTACCGCGTAGTGCGTATGAGCACAAAAGCTAAGCGTTTTATCCAGGAATTGTTCCAGGTTTACGTAACTAACCCCAAGCAGCTTCCTGAGATAGTCCAGGGGAGGATTGCCCGCGATGGCGTAAGGAGAGCAGTCTGTGATTACATCGCCGGGATGACTGATAGGTATGCGCTAGATGAATATAAAAAATTATTTGACCCCTACGAAAAGGTATAAAACCTTAATTTCCACCATCCATAGTATTTACAGGCTGGTGAACTCTACCTATGAGTTAAAAGATTTAATCCCCCGCCTGACCCGGCTTTTTGCCCAGATATTAAACGCCGATTACTGCCAGATAACCATGCTTGATTTTTCCAAAAGGTATTCGGTTTTAAGATGCTTTGTCCAGGGTAAAAATAAATGTGTTTGCGACAAAAAAACGAGAGTCGTCAATAGGATAGAAAAAAGAATACTCCGGACCAGTTCAGTAATAATAAAAGGTTGCAATATGGCTGCTCCCTTAATCTCGGATGACCTGATCGGCATCATCGTTATCCGGCGTAATAAAAGAGGGCATTCTTTTGAAAGGGCTGACCAGGAAACGCTGATGACTTTGGTGGAGCAGGCGATAATGGGGATTCGTAACCTCCAGCTTTATGAGGAACAGCAGAAAATAGTTTTAGGGAGCATAAAATCGCTGGTTACCTTGTTAGATACCCGCGTGCCCCAGGAGTATACGCATTCGCCTTATTTTAGCCGGTTGGTAACCGCGATAGGCAACCAGATGCACCTTGATGAGAAGCAAATCCAGAGTTTAAAATATGCCAGCCTCCTGCACGATACGGGTAAGGTGGATATCCCTCCGGAGATACTTACCAAGACCGGCAAGCTTACCGCCAGGGAGTATGATATCATTAAAAAACACCCGGTTAAGGGAGCCCAGATATTACGCCCCCTTCAGGTGCTCAGGCCGGTTATACCGATTATAGCGCACCACCATGAGAAATACGACGGCACGGGCTATCCTTCAAGATTGAAAAAAAACCAAATCCCGCAAGGCGCGCGGATTATGGCAGTTGCCGATGCTTTTGAAGCTATGGTTTACGGCAGGCCCTACCGCGAGAGAAAGGGGATTCATTCCGCAATAAAAGAGATCAAGAAGAAGAGCGGGAGCCAGTTTGACCCTAAGGTAGTGGAGGCGTTTTTAAAGATCATCAAAAAAATTAACACCAAAATTTACTTAAAACAGGATAACCCCAGGGCATCTTAAGGCCGAAATGGAAAAACAAGATAACCCGCAGTTAGAATTGTTTTCACAAGCAGGCGAGAGCAGGGGGGTGAGCCGCAAAGGACCTAATGCGTTCCTGGCGCGTATCCGGGGTTATGAAAAAACAATTCTTATCATTCTCGCTATACTGGTTACGGGTATTATCGCTTTTTCTTTAGGAGTAGAGAGAGGCAAGAACATATTTTTCTCCTTGAACGGCCAGAAAAAAAACCTGGAGCTGTTGAAACCGCAAAACACAGTACCCGTAAACCGGGTAATAGTTAAAAGGGAGGAGGCGGTTAAGCCGGTCACTCCACCGGTCCTCCAAGAGCCAGGCGTTTTCACCATCCAGGTAGCCAGTTTTAAAACCAGAATCAATGCCCAGAGGGAGGCGGAATTCCTTGAAAGAAAAGGTTTTACCGCGTTAATATTCAACAAAGGCGCTTACGTTATCGTGTGTGTGGGCAACTTTCCTAATAAAGAAGCTGCGCAGCCTTTATTATCGGAATTAAATAAGCGTTATGAAAGCTGCTTAATAAGGAGGTTATAAAAGCTATGTCAATACACCCGTCGTTAGCCATATCGGAAAGTGATAAAAAGCAAAGGTCCGTATTAAAGCGTACGGAGCGCATCAGGATGATGCTCGAAAAAGGGAAGTGGAAAGAGGGCGATAAGGTTTACGGCCTTCCGAAAATTAAAACCGTAAGGATCAAGATCAAGAAAGAAAAGGCTGAAAAAGCTGCGGATACGGCTACGGGCGCTAGCGCCGAGACCGCTTCCGTTGCCCCGGCCGGAAAAGAAGCCGCATCCGCAAAAGGAGCGCCAAAGGCCCAGGAAAAGAAATAGGATATGAGCTTAAAATACCTTATCGGCATATTGTGTTTAACAACAGTTGTCCTGGCGGTAGGTTTTAGCCCGGCTTATACTGAAGAGAAAGTACCTTTTTTAGGCGAGATTAACGCTAATAATATCAACTTGCGCCTGGATGCCACCACTACCGCTGAGGCCATAGCTACTTTAAACAAAGGTGAGCGGGTAGATGTTATTGCCGAATTTTATGGATGGTATAAAGTCAGGCTCCCTAAAAATGTGCCTGTTTATATTAAAAAGTCCCTAGCTGCTTGTATCAATTATGCCGGGGAAAGAGCGTTAGCAGAAACGCCTGTTAATCAACGCTGCTCCAGCGCCAAAGTATTAAAAGACCGGGTGAATATCCGGTCCAAACCCTCTGAATCCAGCGGCATAGTCGGCATAACGGATAAGAATATAGTAGTCAATGTCACTGTTGATACCGGCAGCTGGTACGGAATCGAGCCTATCCAAAACAGCTTTGGTTGGGTATATAAGAAATTTATCACTAAAGCTGTAATTCTCCCTTCGCCCGTGCCATTATCCCAAAACAAAATAACTAATCCTGAAAACCAGGGCGGCGATACCGTGCTTATAGGAACGGTTAAACCATACGGCATAGTATTTATGCGTCCGGCCACGCATAAACTTATTTCCGTGGATGATAGGGTATTCTTGTTAAAAGGTAACCGTTCCAGCCTTAACGCGCTTAATAATCACAAAGTAAAAGTCACCGGAAAAATGCTCAATTCTGTTAAAGGGGAATACCCGGTAGTAGAAATTAAGAGGATTGAGGTGGTCAATTGAACCTGCCGGCCAGGCTTTTTTCCTTTCTCGTCCTCTTTGGCCTGTTGATTATTGCGATGAGCGTGCACGAATTCGCCCATGGCCTGGCTGCTTACAGATTAGGGGATCCTACGGCAAAATATTCCGGAAGGCTCACGCTTAATCCGCTGGCGCATATAGATATATTTTGGACATTCCTCCTGCCGCTTTTTCTTTTTCTTACTTCCGGGTTTGTTTTTGGCGCGGCAAAACCGGTCCCCATAAATTACTGGGCATTAAAGAACCCGAAAAGAGACATAATCCTGGTCGGGGCTAGCGGCCCCCTGGCGAATTTTATCCTGGGAGGATTGTTGGCTGCAGTTATAGAGATAATTCCTCTTCCCGTAAGCCTGCTTCCTTTAATCGTAAATTTAATAGTGATTAACGTAATCCTGGGGGTGTTTAACCTGGTACCCATACCGCCACTGGACGGTTCACGTATACTCATGGGGTTATTACCCGAGCCTCTTGCTGCACAGTATAGCCGAATCGAGCCCTACGCTTTCATTATTTTAATAATTCTTATCTGGCTGGGAGCTTTAAACTGGATAGTTTGGCCGGCAGTTGGATTTATCTTAAGGCTGATGGGAGTCTAGTGATGCGGATTATAAAAGTAAAGCTGGGCAGGCGTTCTTACGCTATAGCAGTAGGCAATAAAATAATCCGCTCTCTGAATAAAGAGCTTAAGAGGCTTAACCTGGGCAACAGCGCCTTTATCATTACTAATCCCCTGGTCAGGAATAAATGTGCCGGAGAATTAATCAAGGCATTGAAAAAAGCAGGGTTAAGTTTTAAAATAAGGCTTGTTCCGGATACGGAAAAAAGTAAATCTCTGGCCATATTATCTTCGGTTATCCGGGAGCTGGCAAAGTTTGACCTGAAAAAACGCACCTTTATCATTGCTTTAGGCGGCGGGGTAGTCGGAGACTTAAGCGGCCTGGTTGCCTCAATCTATAAGCGCGGCATTCCTTATATACAAATACCTACTACCTTGCTCGCCCAGGTAGATTCGGCTATCGGCGGTAAGACCGCGCTGGACTTAAGGGAAGGTAAAAATTTAATCGGCGCATTCTACCAGCCGCGTTTAGTATTCAGTGATGTGGCTTTGCTCAAGAGCCTGGAAGCCAGGCAGTTGCGCACGGGTTTAGCCGAAGCAATTAAATACGGGATAATTAAAGACAAGCGGCTATTTGCCTATTTTGAGAAAAACTGTAAAGATATACTCCGGTTTAAAACAGAGAAGCTGGCATATATTGTAAATGCCTCTAGCAAAATCAAGGCGGGTATCGTTGGGTGCGATGAAAGGGAGGAAAAAGGCCTGCGCACAGTTTTAAATTTCGGGCATACCCTGGGCCACGCCATTGAATGCGCCTGCGGTTTCAACAAATACACCCATGGCGAAGCAGTTGCTTTAGGGATGCTTATTGCCTTGGAAATAAGCAAAAGGATGGGCCTGATAAAGGGCTCTTTGCAGAGAAGGATAGAAGGGCTTATAAAAAGAACCGGCCTGCCGAATAAGATCGAAGGAGTAGCGTTAAAAAACATAATTAAGGCCTATTATCGGGATAAAAAATTCATCGGCAGAAAAAACCGGCTCGTCTTGATTACGGGTTTAGGTAAAGCTAAAGTCGTAGAAAATGTACCTTTTGGAGTAATAGAAGAGGCAGTAAAGAGCTTGTATCCAGCCTAAATAAAGCATGAAAAAACCAAGGAGGCCCGCAGTGTTTAAATTAGGAAAGTTTACCCCCCCCCCCCCATTTTTTCGCTCTTTTTTAAGCTTACTCTTAGCCCTAGCCCTTAATCCTCTAGTCTTTGCCGATGATACCCTGACCATCACCACCTACTATCCTTCTCCCTACGGAGTATACCGGGAAATGCGCTCCCAGCGCCTGGCCATAGGAGACAACTACATTGATAACCCTGATTACACCTGGGAAGAGGAAAACGGAGACGGAGGAGAGATTGACTACCTGGCAGACCTGGTAGTAGAGGGCAATGTGGGGATAGGGACAACTACCCCGGAGCAGAAATTAGATGTGGCCGGCTATATTAAAGCCGGGCATCCTTATTTCATCGCTTCATCATCAGACTGTTGGCGGGCTGCTACTGCTGCTGGCTGGATTACTGTGGTGCATAATCAAGTTATAGCCGGAAATTCCGGGGGTTGGTATAATGCCAGCAATGGAAGGTTTACTGCTCCGGTCAAGGGGCTCTATCTTTTTATTGCCCAGCATTATATTTATTCTTCTCAAGCAGGGTACGCTTATATTCACCACCTGATCGGTGTAAACGGTGACTGGAACGGCGCAGGGAATAGTTCTAATTCCGGCAGCTACACTATATTTGGCATGAATATGGGGACTTATGATTCCTCCACATCTACTACCACTTTGTTATATTTAAATGCCGGTGACTATGTGAATGATAACGTATATATTTCTGGCGCAGGGACTTATTATATGTGCGGTTACCACTCATTTTTCCAGGGGGTATTATTATATGCGCAGTAGGACTAAGAAGAAATTTATAAAAATATTTTTTATATTATCAGTAAGTATTTTACTTGGGTTTTTTATTTATAGCTCATCTAACCCTCTAAATAAGAGGACAATTGTTTCGCCCAATATTTTACTTTTAACTAATCCGGTGCATAATTTTTGCGGAAAAGTGCAAAAAATAGATAAAGAGGCTTTTTGGCTGGCTAAGACGGTATATACGCAAGAAAAATCATCCGCGCCGGTAAAGGAAAATACCCTTACCTACAAAATTACCATTGATGAGCAGACAAAATTGCAAAATTTATTTGCTCCGATACCCTATTTATTCAAGGTTAATCCGGGGGTAAGGGCAGCGTATATAAAACCTGACCTAAGGAAATTTAAGACTGGCCAGATAATCAACGTTACCTTTAAGGAGGATTTACGGCGTTATCTTAAAGATACTTTTACGGCTGAGTACGTATATTTTTCGCCGGTAACAAACAGTGTCTTTGGCGTTATCAGCCAGGTTGAGCAGGGTAGTTTACGCTTGCAATCTTTTTCCCGGATGCCGCTTCCGCCTTCCCGGAGTGGTAGTAAGGAATCAGCCCAGTTGGGTCAGGTCAAAGAAAAGATATATACTGTGCAGGTTACTCCGGATACGGAGATATCCTGGTTGGATAATACAAATCCTGCCGAGCCAAAAGCAGTAAAGCTTGATTTTGGTGAATTAACAGCAGGGTTGCCGGTAATGGTGTATACCAATGTAGATGTTGAGGAGACAGACAGCATTGTAGCTTTACTCATTAATCCTAAAGTGAAGCTATCCCCGCAAAAAAAATAACCAAGGAGAAAAAATGTGTAGAGTTTTATTTATTTGCTTAATGTTATTATTTTTTACTAAGGGTATATTTGCGCAGGGGCCGCACAGCCCGGTAGAGCTGGAGAAGGAAAGATTAATGGGTAAGGACCCGCAGGCTTATAAAGAGATACAGGAATCTTCAAATAGGCAGGGTAGGATAGGCCTTATTATTACTGCTTTTCGTAAAGGTGAAATCTCCAGTTATAATGCTAGAACTCAACTCATCCCTTTGGTAAGGCAAGAGGTAGATCTGGAAATTAAAAAATTAGAATCAGAAGCCGTGAAATTAGAGCAAAAAATAGAATCTTTCAAATCCGGTATTGATTCGTTGATTAACAAACGCATTGAGCAAATGTTAAGTAAGGCTGTTCTTCCTCCCCGGTGAGCCGTTAGATCAATAATTTCTACCTATTTTTTCTTATTTTAGCATCATAATAGTTATTTTTGTAGTCATATGTCAAAGAATGTAAAGATTTTCCTTGACAGATTTTATTTTTTTGTTTATAATGCACCCATGATTAACAGCGGTTTGATGACTATAGAAGATTTAGCGGATTACCTGAAAGTCACGCGGCGCACTATTTACGACTGGCTTAAACATAATAAGATACCGGCGCTTAAGCTAGTCGGCCAGTGGCGTTTTAAAAAAGATAAAATTGATGCCTGGTTAGATAATCAATCTCAACCTCATTAAAGGAGCGGCCATGTATTTTAAAAAACTTGAGCTCGTTGGTTTTAAATCATTCTGCAACAAGACCACCCTGCATTTTGAGCCCGGCATCACCGCTGTCGTCGGGCCGAATGGCTGCGGAAAATGCCTTAGTTATGGTAGTTTAGTAACGCTTAGCAACGGCTCGAGAGTAAAAATTGGCGATTTAGTTGAGGGAGCTTTAAAAGGCGCTGCATCTATAGAGAGTTTAGATGACGGCTTTATGGTTAGCGAGAATCCGCAAGCCGTAAGCATTTTATCTTTAAACCCGTATTCTTTGAAAATAGAATCAAAGCCTGTCTATGCCTTTATTAAAAGAAACGCTCCGGCGCATCTTTTGGAGATTAAAACTAAATCCGGTAAAACCGTCACAACCACTCACTACCATCCCTTCTTTAGCATCAAGAATGGGCAGGTCATAGATCTTAAGGCCGAAGAATTGAAAACCGGCATAAAGATTGCCGTGCCAAGGCAAATACCGCAGATAGCCCCCGCTTCGGAATTTAACCTATGGGAGGTATTCCAGAAGTTTAACGATGATGATTTGATGTATGTTCCTTTTTCTCAGGAGCTATCGGATTTATTAGCTGATAATAAAGCTAAATATGCAAATAATGCGGGTATATCTAATGCCGCAGGGATTAGCCGGATGGCCGTATCTTCAGCTATCTCTGGCCAGGCAATGAGTATTCCTAATTTTGTAAAGTTGTTAAAAATAAGCAATATTACGGAAATTCCTGATTTTGTTAGCCATATTAAGTCTCGCAGTTCCGGACAGATTAGTTTACCGCGTCAGATCGATGCTTCTATAGCCAGATTTTTAGGCTATATTATTTCTGAAGGCAAGACTACCCAATCAAATCAGGTCTGGTTCGTAAATGAAGACGCAAAAATAGTGGATGATTATATTGCTTGCGCAAGAAAAGCCTTTGATGTAGAAGCAAAGGTATTTAACTATAAAGATTGCGCTAAAGATGTGATTATTTTTTCTAGTGTTCTCTGCCAATTTTTAGAAAAGGCCTTTGATTTAAGAATTAACAGTGTATCGCAGGATAAGGTGGTTCCGCGAGCGTTGTTTAGCTGCAAAGATGAAATTATCAGAGAATTTTTATCTGCTTTATTCGAAGGAGACGGTTATCTTTCGGTAAATAGGGCAGGAAGCGGCACTTATTTTGAATACGCAAGCGCCTCTAAGCATTTGGCTAAAGGAGTAGGAAGCTTGTTGTTGCGTTTAGGGGTGCAGTCTGTTATAAGAGAGAAGAAAAAGGCCGCCACTAATACAGTAGAAAAAAATAAAAAGACTTATTATTCGGTTTATGTTTATGGCTTGGAAAATGTAAAACGCTTGGCTTGCCTGTTAAATTTTGTGGGCAATAAATCCAAAAAGCTGGCGGAGGTTAAGACCTTAAATTATAAAACTAACCTAAATTTGGACTTAGTCCCTGAAGTTAACCGGATTTTAAAAGATTTAATTAAACTAGCCGGCATAAAGGTGAAGCGGTTCAGGAAAATTTCTCCCAAATTAGCGGCTTATTATGAAAACAGGTGCCTACCGAGCCGTCAAGGCTTGCTGGAAGTTTTAAGTATTATTGCTGAGCACGGCAAAATTTCCGGCTTAGCTCGTTCTTTTTATGATTACCTTAAAAATTTAGCCAGTTCAGATATTTACTGGGATGAAGTGGTCAGCATAAAGAAATTTTATTCTGAAAAATGGGTTTATGATTTATCCATACTCGGCAACCATAATTTTATTGCTGAAGACATTATTGTCCACAACAGCAATATCTTTGATTCTATCCGTTGGGTCCTGGGAGAACAGTCAGCCAAGTCCTTGCGCGGCTCCGAGATGCTGGATGTTATCTTTAACGGCACGGACACCAAAGAGCCGTTAGGCATGGCTGAGGTAACCCTGACTTTTGATAATCAGGCGCGTTTTTTTAATTTTGATAATGATGAAGTGGCGATCACCCGCCGGCTATTCCGTTCAGGAGAAAGCGAGTACCTTTTAAATAAAAACCAGGTACGTTTAAAGGATATCCTGGACTTGCTTTTAGGTACGGGTGTGGGCGCAGAGAGCTATTCTATAATTGCGCAAGGAAAAATTGATTTGGTTTTAAGCTCCCGGCCCGAAGACCGGAGGCTGGTTTTTGATGAGGCCTCGGGGATCACCAAATACAAGGCCCAAAAAAGAGAGACAACGCGCAAGTTAGAAGAGACCGAACAGAACCTGCTGCGCGTTAACGATATCGTTACCGAGGTAAAACGCCAGATCGGAAGCTTAGAGCGCCAGGCCAATAAAGCGCGGAAATACCGCGAGGCCTTTGAAGAGCTCAAAGGTAAAGAAATTAATCAAGCGGTTTTATCCAAAAAAGAACTTTTGAGCCAGAAGGATGAAATTATAAACAAATTAAAAGAATTGCAATTAGCCGAAGAAACGCTGCTTAAGGTTATTCATGAGCAAGAGGCTAAGATTGCCAGCCGCTCCAGCGAGTTAAAGGTTCTGGAAGACAGCAGGATGTCCATTAAAAATGAACTTATGGCCATGGAGAACCAGGTGGTGCGGAATAATGAACATATAAATT